>ULTX01061318.1_pt1 | contig 17100 bp, 22 predicted proteins | sample 1958041 | NCBI WGS metagenome assembly ULTX01 (sample SAMEA4835747, study PRJEB28245) | human gut metagenome | biome: gut microbiome; material: fecal sample | place: Denmark | collected 2008
AGGATATTTCTCCGAATCTTTGTGAACATTGTGGAATCGGAGGTTGTGATTGTCGCTTCGGGAGAATCTTTACGAGTGATGACAATTGTCTCGGACTCGTCTGTAGAAACTCCGAAGAGGGACATCTCCTCGAGGTGAGAGTAGAAGAAGTCTGGAGTTGTATTGGGAGCGGGGCTTGTGTTGGTTGTGTTAGAATTAGAATTGTTCTTATTCTTAATTTCCCCTGTCATCATTTTTCCTCCTTTGAACCGCTCCCGGAAACTGCTTTCTTGGAGGCCGCTTTCTTGGCAGCAAGCTTGTTAGCTCTCTCAACTTCTTTCTGGTAGGCTTCGAGCTCCTGCGCTTCCTTAATCCCATCGTCGAGCGAGAGAAGATAGTTAGGAGCGTAGTGCATTGCCACTCTGGGCGGGAGATTGGGAGCGTAATCGATAATCTGCCACTTGTCTGTTCTTCCCAACTGGACAACCGGAGCAACGTGTCTGAAGCCGAAAATACGGGGCGGAACGTGTGTTACGAGGTCTGTTAGATTGCGGATGGGATAGAACCGTACCCACCTCTCTGCGAGCTCCTGCGGCATCTTCTTCCACGGAAGAATAGAGCCGAAATAGCATCTCGGGCATCCGAATCCATAACCGGTGATTCCCTCCGGGTTCTCTTCACTGCGGAGATCGGGGCGGTTAAACCAAACATATTCGTGAGCAAGGGTTGCGATAGCAGCGCCATGTGAAAATCCAACAGTGTAGATTTTAGTATACTTGGGATTGGCAACCGCATCTTTAACGAACGGCTTGATTGATTTCCAGACCCGCAGGAAGCCTCTGTGACAACGCCACGGGAGCTCCATATCCTTGTATGGCTTGGCAAGGAAATCGAAGTTACTGACCCAATCGTAGGCTGTGCGCGTCCACTGAAAGAGGAGGTAAAGGGTCTTTCCGTCTCTGGATTCCTCGATGGCATAATCTCCGTCGTTATCCGTGTGAATATACTTGGCATTCAGACAACGGATGAACTGCGCCCGCATATCCCTCAGGGTTTTGGAGGGGAGCGGAGTGCGGACAACCTTATCCTCCGGGAGGTTGTCGAGATCTCTCGTCTTGGGAGCGGTTTCTGCCGCTGTGACCGGGGTTTGTTCTGTCTGTTGATCCAATGTCTTGTCTTCTGTCTTTGTCTTTTTTGTTGACATTTGAGTAAGTCCTTTCTTTATTAATAATTTGTTAATATATGTGAAGATAACCTGTTTAACCTGTTTTGGGTAGGTTATCCAATCACCTGATGATATATTCCGCTCCCTAAATGTCTTCTACGGCATATCCGCCATCAACTGTGAAGAAGACTCTCCGAATCCCGACTGCCCGCAGGAGGCTCATACAGCCGCTACAAGGGCGAGAAATGGCAAGCGAACCATCTTTATGGGAGCGGTACAGATACGCGGTACAGGAAGCCAAATCGGCTCTCTGACGAATGAGCGGAAGAAGTGCGGCTGTCTCTGCGTGACAAACCCCTCTATGTTCCCCTCCAAACCGGTTATGGTCGAGTTTCTGCTGGATCGGAGAACATCGCGTGATGGAATTACATCCTGATGAAATGATACGAGCCCCCTCGACGATGACGCAACCAAGATGAAACTGCGGATGGTCGGAGAGAAGGGACACCGCTTTAGCAGACTCGAAAAATGACCGCTGACGACGAGTGAGTTGTGGGAGCGGTTTATAGGTCGGAGTCTTATTATAGATGGGGAGATTTACATTGATGTTGAGAGAGATACCCATTGGAGCGGTCTCCTTTCTTTTACGTTCATATGATTGGATTAAAAGGTCTTAATATTCAGACAGCCCGTCCCACCAGTTTCCAATTCGATATCGGACTTGATGAGGCGGGTGCCCTGAATATACTTTGGAGAAGCGGAGATTTTCCGCTGGCTGTCGATGTTGGTGCTGCCCCAACTCGTTCGGTTCCAAAGACCGACGGACTTCTGTTATCCCAATCGACAATGTTTCGGCTGTGACGACTATCGCGCCCATTTAACCCCTCATCGGTGGCACCGAATTTAGCAGTTGATCAGACTGCTATTAGCAGTAACCGCAATTAGGCGGCTACAGGAACCGCTCCCGCTCGTAGCGGGTCGGCGATTTCCCTCCCTTTTCCGCGTGTCCATTTCTGGGGTGCGATAGGCGGAGGAACACCTATTAATAAATACTTCCCGACTGTAACGGCCTAAGCTATGAATTTCACATATTTCGACGGGGAACATCCCGCGTCGAGGGAGCGGTTTATCTTGCCGATTAAGCCAGCCCGAAGCCGGGAGTTTAACCCGTTTCACCGCAAGCATCATAAAGCATCTAATGCTTCATCGGAAAGGCGATCGAACAAGACAGCTTCAGTTCCATTCCGAGGTTCTTCCAAATTAATTGGCTCAGAATAGATAACCGGTTGGTGTTTTCGGTGTTTCGCTTCACCTTTGAGGGGAATAGGTCGTCACCCCTCTATACCATCTGCCTGAATTGGATTACGTTTCTCCAATGTGTTGGCTTCGACAGTAATTACTCTTTTACGGACGTCACTGTCAAATCGAACCGGACGGGGAACATCCCACGTCAAGAGCCGCAATGATTGGATTCGAACCAATGATACCTGTGCGCTGCAGGATGTTAGACCCCTTCATCACGCTTGCGGCAGGGTTTCAAGTTAACCCATAAACTTCGCCTGCTAAACGACGGCTTAACCCCGCTCCCTGTGTACGGTCTGGGAGCAGACCTGATTCCCTCTCGCCCGACTCGAACGGGGCCGCATGCCATCTGAAGAGGGGTGTGATAACATCCGTCAGGTAACCACAACCAACAATTACTTGTGGCGCTGCTTTCGCAATCGTTGCACCCCTGACGCCAGAACCCTTTCGAGTCTCCCTGACGCTGCTCCGACCTAACCCATTGTCAGAATTGATTTAAGGTCTACCCGGTTATGGGCCTTCCTTTTCTATAAACCTGACGGATGTCGCGCGTGTTGCTTCGATTTACTTCGCACAGCTCCTTGTACGTTTCAGCCCAACCAATCGCGACTTTACTTTAATATAATAATATATAATTGTCTTGTGGAAAATGAGCTCCACCGTGAGATATATCATTTCACCCACGAACGACAGCCGCCCAAGTTGGATTCGAACCAACATTCTGCGATAAGCCGCAGTTTCTACCGTTTGAATTATTTGAGCGATAAACGTCTGTCTCTCCAGACTGTCACTGAAATTTTTACGAGACGATTCAGTCAACGTCGGTCACTTATCCAACACAGCGGCGGATTTCTGTTCCACTGTGAGGTTGCTCCACTCTTCCGTGGGAGTCGGGCGCTTCCATTACTATTTAGAGACTAAGGAAGGCTGCCAATCAAGCGTCTTGGAATCGGATGTCAGTTATGACCTGACGGGTTAAACCCTGTTCAAAAACAATCCGATGTGGCTCCGAATGGATTTGAACCCTTAAACCATGGGTATCCGATCTTGAATCGGATGCGTTTTCCAATTTCGCCACGGAGCCATATGAATGTCGGTCTTTCCCGACTGCCATCTCGATTAGAGAATCGGAAGAACTACGAAGAACCAGAATGCGAGGATTGCCGCTACTCCGAAGAGCGTTACCGGGACACAGTACCATTTGGTGAGATTGCTCGGAGTTCGTGCCCAGAACCAAATCAGAAATCCGATTGCGGCAAGAGACAGAACTGCGGCTACGATAATTGGTAACATTTGGAAGTCTCTCCTTTGACTATTGAATTTTGATGATGGTGGAGCCCCAAGGGGACGATCCTTGTGTGCCGCCTTATAAGGACGGTCCTCAAACCCTCGAGGACAAGCTCCTTAGAAAGGATGCCGGTCTGTCCCGACTGTCAAGCGTCCGACCGCTTTGTCATACCGATCAAGCACCACCAAGACCGGCGTCGCGTTTGAAAGGATTTTACTATGAAACATTGCTATCGCATTTAACCGGAGCCGAACCCGTTAGGGGAACGCATGGGAAAGTGCCACTTGTTCGCCCTTAGAAGGAGGTAGTGAGAAGGAGTCCGATGGAGCCTTCGGGAGCGGTTAGTGTCGGGTATCACTAGGCTTAGAACCGCTCCCTACTCGTGAACCGATGCTCTCTCCCTTTCACGCTTATAGTATAGCACATAAAATGCGTTTTGTCAAGGGGTTTTGAGAAAAAAGTTTGAGATTTTTTGAAAAAGTTTTTTGGGAGCGGAAATGAGGGATTTGTGAGGACGAAGGCGAGCGGGAGCGGTTAATCTTGTTCCTTTAGACCTTTAATTAAATTTTCGTAATATTCAATAGCCGCTTCCTTTGTTCTAATATTTTTAGGTTTTTTAATAAAGATCAGATTTTCCAAGACAACATTCTTTCTATTTCCATCTTTTGGCTCCCATCTAACATCTTGATCTGAAAGATCTTCCTCTGTCAGTTCCCCGAAAGCATATCCGATTAACTTTGCCTTTGTGTATGGACGCACATACCCATCTGTATCCCGAAGCTCAAAAGCCCAATATGTTTTTCCAAACCCACATTCAATTTCGGTTGTATGGACAGGCTTGTTTAGCTCTTCATCAAAAATATCTCCTTTTTCATTAATGTGATATTTGGTCGGTACTCCATTAAAACTGATAACGACATTTTTTCCAAAATCTTCAGGAACCGGATGCGGCCCGTTTAAGATTGTTATTCTATTTTTAGCATTTTCTATTTCGCGAGATTTCAGCCTTTCTTTCGCTTCTTCAATATTTTTATCTTCTTTGTCTACATCTGTTAAATCAAATTCCTCCCACCGAAGATTATTTGCAGCGTTATTTTTCTCGATCGAATAATATACTGGTTCTTTAATATATTTTACGTATTTATAATTGTTTGGATTTTCAACAAATGTTTCCGCAACAATTCTCGCGACGGACTTTGTTACTTCTCTCCCGTTGGAGTCTATCAATTTAATAGTTTTTGCTCCGGTTTGTTTTTCGCTATATACTTTCTTCTTATATACTTTAGCAAAATCTCCGTCCCAACAACTTTCTTTAATGTTCCAAATTCTCCCGAGCGTAGTAACATAATAGTTGTCGAACCCTTCAACCTTGTCAAAATCTTCTCCGGCTAAAAGACAATCCTCAAATGTTGTATTTTTTAAAATATTCTCTGACATAAATAAAGACATAAATAAATTTCTCCTTTAGAATTATTTTAGAATTATTATTGTTTTTATTCTTCTATTTCCCGCTCCCTGCCGATTCTTTTATAATCGGGGTTTTTGGCGGAAAAATATTCACCATTCATTAGCCCAAGCCTTAATGTGTCGTTGGTTATGATGCTGTTATGAGACATTGTGTTTTTCATTAAAAAGTTTAATGCTCTTACAAATTGGTCTGTTCCATATACTCCGTCCGGTCTTTCTTCTCTTTTTCTGTTTGCACTTTTAATTAAACCATTTTTCATTTTGTGGTTCAATAGTGATTTGATATCTTCTCTCTCCGCCATTGTTCTTAAAACATTTATGCAAGAGTCGGAAAAAGGATATGCCACCATAAACCTTGCCGGGACTATACAATGAAGATTTTTCAAAACGAGATAATTTACAATGTTGTAATATTTTTGTCGCAGTTCTCTATTTTGATAAGTTTCGCTTTCTCTGTTAACGTTTAAAAGTTTCATTGCTGTTCTTTTATATTTTAACAATGCTGTATTTTCTTCGGCACTAAACATTTTCATTGGAAGAATTGTTGATGGCTTATTTTCATCAATTTTATGAAAATTGTCTTGTATACATTTTGGAACATAAACCTCCCATTCTTCATCGTTTAGATTCTTGGTTTCTTTGCTTCTATTAAACAAATAATAGCAGGTTTCTTTTTCGACGAATTTTTCATATATATCTTCTTCTATTGGATATCCTCCATATACAAAATCTACACTAACCGCTCCCTGATCAATAAGGCTATTGATCCCATATTTTAGAGCATATGAAAATTCGTCCATTGTTTTTCTTACAAAATATTTGGTGCTAATATCTGAACAATCGCTAATAACTAGTTTGTTATCATCAATTATTTCCGCTCCCGAAATTCGTCTTTCATTTCTCTCTACTTCTCTTGATAGTATCTTGATTCCGTTGTTGTCGTTCGGACTTTTCCAGTTATCATCTCCCATGCCAAGAAGTTTATACCAGCCTTTTGCTGTTAAAGCAATCGGATGATTTTTAATTTCTGAAAATATTGAAAGTAACAATACCTCAACACAATCGGCTCTCGTAACGGAAGTCATCGGATCTAATGTTGAAACTACCGCTTCCTTAGCTACCGAATGAAAAAGATATTTTCTTCCGTTCTTTTCAAAATCAGTATTTGCTTCAATAATTTTTTGTTGCTCTTTAAAAGCCCTTCCTCCTGAGTGTTCAATTCCTAAATCATCGCAAACCTCTTTCCAGTTTTTATACCAATAATTCAACTTTAATTTTTTAAGATCGAAGTAATAACTTCCTCGTTTTGTAAGTTCAAACCGTTTATACCAATTGACCGACGCAAAAGCTTGGTTCAAGTCCTTGAAATCATAATCATCTATGATTTGTAAATTTTCCATTAATAATCCTCCTGTTTTTTTGATTTATCTTGAAATTTGACATAGATATGAATTAAATATTAACAAATTGTGACTTCATAGTCGTAGGTTGCGCGAAGCGCAAAAAAGATCTATTGAAATATTGAAATATGTTTTTTTCCACTTTTTCCTATAGAGGGTTTTCTTATTCTACTGGAAAATGCGGAAAAATAGGTTCATAATTTGTTCATAATTATATTTATGGTTATTTTTGGTAATTTTTAGGAACTTTAAAATGTTAGTTTGGGAATTAATTTAGGGTTAATTTGAGTTTTTTAACATTTTTCTTTATTTTTTTTATTTTTCTTTAAAGAGAAAAGACCATATCAAAAAACCTACTATCTAGCCTACTTTAACCCAACCAACTTAACCACCTATCTTCTTCTTACATTCCGTTCTTCTCCGATTCTTCTCACATCACATTCTTCCAATATTCTTCCCCCGGTTATCTTTTACCTCTCATACCTCTCAATCAATTCTTCTCCCATCTTACTTCTCTTCTCCCCCTTACTACTCTATTACTATACTCTTTCATTTTCCAATCCATCCAAGCATCCTGCTGACAATCTCCTCAATTCTTAAATAATCCTTCAACTATCTTTCTATCCATTCCAACATTCTTACAATTCTCTACAGCTTTTTCAAACCTATTCTTCGATATCTTAATATCTTTCTTCAAACTCTCATCCCACTCCCCATATTCTCCCATCTACTCATCTCTATTATACCATATTCACATCTTCCTGTCAATCCCTTCAATATATAATTAACAAAATATTTACAAATACATTGCCCTTTCCTTTCCCTTTAAAAAACAAATGACCACACGACGAAGTCGGTTTCTTCATTTGAGAACCGAAGGTTCGATAAATGAAAAACGGTTTGACGGCGACCCGAACGAAGTGAGGGGACGAGGAGAAAAGACTGAAAGTCTTTTCGGGCAAAGGAGGGGGTGTGGGGAAACTTGGTTCCCCAAATATATATGATCCTTCAGACCATATATTAGACTAGATACTAGTACTAGTATTAAGAGAGAATATATAAGTTAGATCACCCAATCGTATGATGATTTGTGTACAAAGGATGTCTAGAGGGAGTTTTCTGGGTATTTCTTAGATATTTAAGCAATAATTAGACAGTATTTGAATATAATTAAGTATTTTGAGTAAGTTTTCAACAGAATTTTCAACATTTTCCACAATGGAAGAGGTGGATGGATAAAAGTGGAGAGAAATGGTGGAAAATGGAGGGAGGACAAGGGAATAATGGTACGAATTGGGGGATATAAAAATCTGGGTATTGGATGGGTGATAGAATCGATTTTAAGGGCTATGGATAATGATAAATATAAGGCTGGAGGATGATGTTCGATTGGGTAATATAAGAAGAGGGCACCAGAAGATGCCCTGTGATTATTGATGTTTAATTGGATAAAATGGGTTAATTGTCTCTGGCCCAAGTAAGTTTAAGTCCTTTGGATTTGAGAGTACATTCATCTTGGAAGAGGGCAACGCCTTCTTCAGGGTCGTAGACTTTGATATAGATATCTTTGAAATCGGTCGGGATTTTGGAGATATTTCCATTAGCGATTAAGTTCCATTTGATTGCCTCGTCATTCCATTCTTTGATAATGGGGAGGAGATCGACAACTTTTCTGACATATCTTGTTTTGGGTTCATCGGAGTCGAGAGTGGTATATTCGACTTCATATTTAGATTTTGTTTTTGCTTCTGTTTCTTTATTGTCTTTATCGATTCTGGCTTCCTGCTCGGTGTGTTCTGCGGACTCTTTTGTCTGTTCATTCTTTTTCATAAACATTTCCTTTGGACGGTCATCTTTAACTCCGGTAAGTTTATGAAACCAATCCTGCCACTGTTCGAAAGTTCGTTTATAACCGGCCCCTTCTTCGAAAGATGGATCGGTACAATAATCGGAAACCTTCTGGAAAGGACAATCGACACAAGGTAACGAATTCTCGACTGGATAAAACGACTGACAGTGAAAATCGCTTTTTTCATATAAAGAAGTCGCCGCCTTTTTAAGGGTGGTATCATATGCTTTCAGAAAATCAGAAGTTACTCGAAAGTTAATTTTATCTTTGTTCTTTTTCTTTCCCATCAAATAACTCCTTTCCCTTTGAGAAAGATTTCGTAATCTCTTTCACGGTAATTGTCTTTTTCGAACAGATATTCAACAATTTTATCTCCGACCCATTCGTCGAAATAATCGGAATTCATCCAACTCAATTGTTCGTAAGCTCTGAGCAACCATTCCATATCGAGAATCCAACAGGTTGTTTTGAGAGCGTTATACCATCCGCCCGTTCCGCCCTCATATGTGAGCTCGGTATCTATTTGATCACGATATGAATAATCCTTGGGATAAGGCAGTTTGTTGTTGACAGCTCCGCCTTCCGCGAATTTCTCTTGCTCTTCTGAATCATAATAATATGGATTTGGTTCAAAAAGCGTTATGCCGAAAATCTTTACGAGCTCTCCGAACATACAGGCGAAGAACCGATCTGGGATTTCAAGCAAATCAAGATATTTGCGAACTTTGTCGCGACAATCAATCTCGCCGATAATTTCCTTCAGAAGTCCTGTGGGATTAGAAGAGAGAACATTATTAACTTTTACATTTTCTTCCATTATTCTACCTCCTTCAAATATCTTTACAAATAATCCGCTTTACAGGAATCATTGCTTTAATTGTTTCGTTCGGAATTTCGACGATTGGGGAAGGATTTTCTTCGGTATAAACAGGCACTCCGTTGATCTCTTCGTATAACTGAAAAACTGTTTTTGAACCATATCCGAGCTTTGTTAACGGAATTCCAAAAAATATAGTTTTAACATAAGAGCTTCGTAAATTGATATTGTTTGCAGCACATTCAACACTAGCTAAAACAACTTGATAAACCCAGTTGATTGTCCGTTTATTTGTAATTACAACAGATGATAAATCCACCTTCCCACGGGGTCCTCGACATCCATTATTATCGGCATAATCTCCGCAGTCGTCACAACCATAATTAAGCCAAGAGTCTTCTGGATGAACACAACCTTTTACTTTGTCTTTGTTATCGGGCATATTCCCCTTCCCCTTTCGGTTAAATATTGAATTGCCTGGTCTGCTTTAAGATGCTTCAAAATCCAATCCAACGTCACATTCTCGCGAAGTCTGTTCTCTGCGCGAAGACAAAATCCTTCGCACTTTTTGATATATTTTCCGTCGATGGAGTTGAAATATAACAACGAAAGTTGGGGTTTATCTTTGAAAAAAGTCGTGCAAGTTCTTGCCCCGGAAATATAATTATCACGAAGATAATCATAAGCTTCCTGAAAAGAAACATCATCAAGCAAAAGTTCTGTTTCCGGAAGATCTTTATCCGTAACAAACCAATTGGTATCGAATGGATCTCCTAATCTCTTCCACGGACCACCGTCAATAGAGACGGAGTAAATCGGATCATAAATTTTCAACATTATCTCGACCTCTCTCCTGTTCGTTCGTCATAAAACGCATATTTTCCGGGAAGTGCAGAAAGAAGAGCAAAAATTCTGTCGGCGTCTCCGCAAGCAACTTCCTTTCCGTATTCATCCACAATTTGATATAAATCTATATCTTTACAGTGGACAATAGTATAGTCGTACTCATTCCCCTCCAAGATTAAAGATAGGGGAACAATATCATATTCGTCAACAAAAGCAATGCAAGATTGATTGAAAAAGTTTCGAGCTTCATCAACGCTTTTAAAGGAAAATTTATAAGGACAATTATCTTCTTTAAGAAAGTCCGAAATATCTCTTTGTCCCACCCAAAAATATTCTCTCTGATTCTTGTCATATACGAGAATTACGAAATTTGTATGCCGGTCTGATTTATATGCGACAACATACCTTTTCTCTGTTTTTTCATCAGCCGAAATCATATTTATAACCCTTCTCTTTCATTTTCTTCAACAACCGCTTGAATGCGAGCTCTGATCCATCAAGAAAACTGTTCTTGTCATTTGCGTGTCTCCGCGCGTGAGCTGAAAGAGCGATCTCAAGTCCGACATAGAATCTCGCAATTGTTTCCCGCGTCTTCTCATTGTAGGTAATTGTAATCTGCTTTCTCGTCAGAATTTTAGAAGTGGATTCGTCTGCCTTCAACAAATATCTTCCTTCGACAACAGGACCATCGTTGTTATAAACTATATCTTTCAGCTGATAAGATGTACAATTGGGCGTATCATGCTTTTTGGAAACCACATAATATTTTCCAAAATACCGCCCATAAATATCGGAAATATGATGCTCTAACTGATCTTCTTCACACTTCGAAACATCGAGACAAACAACATCTCCGACTTCAAACCGAGAATCAAGCTCCTTTCTCTTTTTATTCTCTTCGTGAAGCTTTTTTGATTCGATGATGTCAAACATACTATCAGTCCATTCACAATAAAAACGACAATATTCGAGAAGATAAACACCGTTTTTAATAGATTCAATTGTTGCGGTTTTGAAAGAGCTTTTGTTAATCCAATCAATCATTTCCCACGAAGCGGCTTTTGCTGTTACCAAATCGGAACTCGGAAGATAATAGGTTTCTCCACCGATCTCCTTTTTCTCCAACATTGGATAGAACATTCCTGCCGAAAGATCCGTCCGCAAAACAACTACGTCTCCGGGCTTGAATAAGGTTTCCATAATATTTTCTCCTTTAATCTTTTTAATCGTTATTGAAAATTAGATAACTTCTTTCCGCTTGCTATGACTTTGAAAAAGCAATACTATTCCAATAACTATACTCACCGAAATATTTATTTTCAGCTTCAATTCTTGCTTGAACAGCCTCTTCAAAAGTATCAAATTTCCCGAGGAATATTCTGTCTCCATTAACTGTTATTCTAGCAATCCACTTTTTACAATTTTTTCTAAAATCAACACCGGGAATCCCGGTTTTATTATTTGAATTAGGTTTACTGTTTTGAGTATTCTGAGTGTTTGTTACAATTCTAAGATTTTGTTTTCTATTATCGTGTACATCATGATTAATGTGGTCTACAAACAGCTTCGGTTCGTTTGTAAGATTCATTACTAATCTATGAAATATTATCTGCTTTTCCTCTCCGTTTGTAATAACACTAGTTCTTAAATATCCTTTTTCGTCTTCTCTCCAGCAAAAATTTTTAATTAAATCATAGTTTTCAAGATCAAAATAGAATGGATTGTTTGTGTTAGAAGCATACCCGATTCCGTATTCTCCAGATAAATCATATTTATTATATTTTTTGCTTCTTATTGATGTTTTTTCACGTCCAATACATCCACAAGAAGGAGTACAATTTTTCTTTATGAGATTGCTATATCGCTTTTTTACAATAGTTTGATTTTTACAACTACATCGACATATCCACTCTGTGTCTTTAGTACCATTTTTATAAACATATGTTTTCCCTTTTTCTAAAACGGTTAAACGACCAATAACATCCCCAACATTAATCATTAAAAATACCATTGCCTCTTTCTGCCGCAGTACATGTATTTTTTAACAACATTGAAATTGTTAAAGGACCGCAACCACCAATACATGGACTGTAATAACTTGAATACTTCGCTTTTACTTCCTCCGAAACATCTCCGTGAAGCTTTCCATCTTCTCCGCGATGAATACCAACATCAATAATAATTGGCTTTTTGTCTCCGTAAAAGTGTCTGTCTGTAAGCGTATTTTCGTGTCCTGTCGCCACAACAATCACATCTGCGTGACGACAGTAAAATTGTTTATCTTCGTCTGAAGTCTTTGAATGAAGCATTGTAACATTCATATTCATCTTCTGTAAGAGAATTGAAACCGGCTTCCCGACAATATTAGACCGTCCAATAACAACTGCATTCTTTCCCGCGAAATTGATTCCGTAAGGAACGGAAATTGAATTCAACATATGAACAATTCCTGCCGGCGTGCATGGAATGAATCCGAAAGGTTCGGGGTCATTCTTGGAGAAAAGTTTTCCAGCATTGAGATATCCGAACCCATCAACATCCTTGAACGCATTAATATAGTTGAGGACGGTTTCCTCATCAACTCCTTTCGGAAGCGGAAGCTGAACCAAAATTCCGTTGATATTATCATCTCTGTTTGCTTTTTGAATTTCTCCGATAATTCTCATCTCTGTAACGGCGGGATCTTTCTCTTCGTCGATATGAATGTCTTCGCACAAAATTCCAACTTTATCGCAGGCGATTTTCTTGTTGCGAACATATGTCGAAGAAGCTGGATCGTTGCCTGCCTGAATCACAACAAGCTTCGGTCTCGCGTGTCCGTTTTTGATAAGATTCTGAACTCTTGCCGCCGTAACCTCGTTATCTTTCTCGGCAATTGCTTTTCCGTCAATAATTGTTCCCATTTCTTGTGTTTTCCTTTCTAATTATTTAAGAATCAATTCTGCGCTTGATTTTCTTTGTTATTTATCTTGTAGAAAAATTTAAATTGTTTTCTGGTATGGTTACTACCCTGTGAAACATTGTCCACGGAGACTGATAAAATAGGGCTTTAGAGGGCATTGTTTGATTTACTCGTCGTCGTCCTCTTCTGAGTTGTCTTCGTGCTTTGAAACGAATTTCTCCGTTTCTACGCTTTTCTGAGCTTCTTTCTCCATCTGTTGTTCAATCTCGAGATAGCCGCGAATGGAATTGTTTCCTGTTGTTTGAATAAATTTCCAAGATCGCTGATGAATTGCTTCGGCATCGTAAGTTTCAACGAACATCGATCCGCAATTATAACAATAACATCTTCTTGAACCGACCTCTCCCTTTGTGATCATTGTGGTTGCGCATTTTGGACAATACATAACGGTTTCCCTCTCTTTTTGTTCTGGTCTCAAAACCTCGTTTTGGCTAAATCGGAAATAATTTTCTCGCAATCTTTGAACGTCTGAATGGGCAAATGCCTCTTCATAACCAGCGTCTTTGTATTCCCGAAGAACTTCTGCTTGATCGTATTCATAATATCTTTTTCTTTTTTGAAGAACTCCGTCTTCGTATAACTCGACAACTCTCTGAAAATTGTTAGAGTTCCCAAATCGTCTGTCGACATATTGCTTTTTACTCATTATCCTTGTTCTCCGTTTTTGCAAGATTTGTTTTTAAATTATTCATTTTTTCTTTTCTTTCTCGCGCCTCTTCTGCTCGAGAAATGTTGCCAGAATGAACAAAACAAATTATAAGGACCGCTGTTGAAAGAAAAGCGAAGACACTTAAAACACACAATGCAACCATCATTTTATCATTCCTCCGACATGTTGTCATTGAGATCCGAGAGCTGTTCGAGGAACTCTTCGCTTGTCAAAACACACCCTCCGTCGCGTCCTTTATCACCAATTACAATGTCTTCCGGCCACATTGGAAACCATCCGCCGTCATGTCCTTCGTTAAAAGGCTCTGGTAATTCAACCACGTAAAGAGTTCCGACCGTTTCAATGTGATTGCGAACCGGGACTCTTTTTTGTATAATTTTCACAACTTTTCCGGGTCCGAAGTCTGTATTTTTGGTATAATTAACCGTATCTCCAACCCTAATTTTACTGCTTCTCATTTTCAATCTCCTCTCACTCTGTGATTTTTGCTCTCAAAATAACCGTCTGTTTAATCCCGTCATACTCTTCGTGCGCTTTCACCGTTCCGGTAACAACACCGCTTTCGGGAATGTCTTTGTTCGAACTACTTTTCCAAACAACCGTGTTCCCATTCGAGTCCTTGAACTCATAAATGTGAAGAAGCCCGAACTGCGTTTCGCAACAAGTAACCTCACGACCGGAGACGAAATTCACCGAAATCTTATCACCAACCTCGCCAATGTAATTGGACGATTTTGCAAGTTTTTCTTTTTCTTCTTGCATTTTCTTGAACTCATAATACCGCGATATTGCTTTCGGGGCCGAGACAAGAAGTCCAAGTTTGTCGAGCGGAACGTATTCGTTTACCAATACGGTTTTCAAATTGTTGTAATACGGATCGTCAGGAAGCTCTGTAACAGTCTCCTGAAGGGCGATAATGTCGTTAGAAATGCTTTCTTCTGCAGATTCCAGATAAACCGTTAGCTTCGCAACCGCGAGATTGATTTTTTCTCTTTCGGCGTTGTCGATATTCAGCAAGTCGCTCGGGCAACCCATTTCTTTCAAAAGTTTCGCTTGAACGATGTTCTTTGTCGAAAAGACATTGCGATCTCCGACGTTATCTCTCGTTGCCACAAATCCAAACATCTTCGTTGCCGCCTGCGCAAGCTCCAGCGCTCTCTGAGCCTCCACGAACCGTGCACGACGATTGTAAAAGAACTCATCTCCGGGGTTTGCTGCATCTTCCGCATCTTTAATAAAAGACTCGAAGGTCGCAATTGCGTCAATGTCGATTCCGGTTACGAAGAGCTTCAGACACTCTTTGCCGAGTTGTTTCCACTCGCCAGTTTCCTGATTAACAACAAGATAGGTTTTGTTACGCTTGCGGTCGGTTTTGCAGTAATCACAAGAGCAGGGGTTCGAAGAGAAATACCTTGTCGGGACGATAAATCCCAGATCCTTGCCGGACAAATTAACATTAACGAAGTTTTTCCCATCAACGCCACTGGGCTCTACAGAACCGCCGAACGCCCAATTGTTTTCTGCGAAGACAACCTCGTCCGGGATTTTCAACTCCACCCTGCGGGCTTCGTATGGAACTTTTTTAACGGTCGATTCGGAACGGCAATCGCAAGGACGAAGCTCGATTTTGCGCACGAGAACGATTGTATGATTACTTTTTGTCATTGTCGGCTCGAGTTCGGGGTTGATTTTTCGAATCTTGCGAGCCGCAGCGTTGAATTTCTTTTCCAGATTTTCGACATTCTCTTCGGGAATCATATAGGTTTTCGTAATCATATTTGTTCGCTCCTTGATATGATTTCGTTTTTTTGTACTTATATTATAACATAAAAAACCCCTATTGTCAAGGGGTTTTTCAAAAAATATTATATTTTTTTTACTTTTTTGTTTTAGTTTTCAGGACACTCTTTACATTCTTTAATGTGAAACACTCTTCCCAAGCGTAACAAATGATGTTCATCATTTCTTCCTGCTCTTTCGGAATGGATATATTTTCCATATCTTCATAATCACGCATCGGCATCTTCTTTTTCTCCTGTGTATTTCTTTTTGAGTTCTGCAAGATCTTCTATGAAATCTTCAATATAAAAGATTGTTTCCTCGTACGTGGCACAAGCAACAGTTTTTTTATTAGTCGACACTAATTTTTCAATCTCATCAAAAATTTCCTTTGCAACCTCGCTCTGCTTGCGGTATCCTGCGTTGTAAAGCATTTCAGCAAAGTCTCCAATTTTTGTACTATTTGCATAACAACGCGAGCAAGTATGAGGTTTGTTTTCATCGCACAGAGGGTTATACACTTCACATATCATAGAAGCTATTGTCTCGCACATTTCTTCAATCTGTTTTTCTCTGTCCATTATTTACTCCTTACAATACTTTTCAGTCAATATCTTAATCTCCTCTTCGCACGCTGCAACCGCCTCTTGTGGAGTATTACCTACTGCAGAAATTTTCACATCTACTGTATCATAAACAACCACTGTTTTTTCGGCAGTCCAGCCATCACCATTACCGTTCGGATTGATTTCATAACCCATAGAGGTATCTGACCAAGGATTGTTTAGGTAATGAACCCAATCCTCGATTTCGTTTTCAGGATTTACAAAAGTGTCGCCTAACTTCTTTATTTCAACATCCTTTCCGCCGCACCACAACGATCCAACAACGATTTCTTTATTCATACTGTTAATCCTCATCATCTATAATTGCTTGAGCATAAGTAAGACCTATAAAGTCTCCATAATCAATATAGCCAAGTCTGCCGTCAGACACAATTACCCAAAAGTAATCAAATGTGGTCAATCTTTACACATTTTCGTCATCCGACACCTTTTTAATCGCCTCGTGCTGTGTCATCAATCTCATAATTGGTAGAATTTCTTCTTGTGTCCCACTTGCGATTAATTTTTCATCAACATAAAGCTCTTTTGTGCCGTCAGATAAGGTTTTAATTGAAAAGTCCAACAATATTCACTCCTTTCTTTTGTATTGTAACGACCGCAGAAACAGCGAAGCTGATGGTTCGATATGTTCCACGGACAGTTTTCACTAAAGTTTCGAGGTCAGAAAATACTCTGCTTGCAGAATAGACATAAACCTTTTCGAACGGGTTTTCAAAAACGAAGATTTTCTCGAACTGCGACCCGTAGGCGCTCCTTGTTGCGATCAAGCTCTTGATGCGATTGATTTGATTGATTAGTTTTCCATAACCGATTACGCAGCTCTCCAAATTGTTGGTTGAAATATACCAATATTCCTCTCCGGTTTTTAGGGTCGGTGCGTCCAGAATCATCTTGTCCGGCAGCGCCGACTGAATGTTACGTGTTAGATTCGTCATTTCCATTTTCTTCAA
>ULTX01048334.1_pt1 | contig 16958 bp, 20 predicted proteins | sample 1958041 | NCBI WGS metagenome assembly ULTX01 (sample SAMEA4835747, study PRJEB28245) | human gut metagenome | biome: gut microbiome; material: fecal sample | place: Denmark | collected 2008
ATGTGCTAAAGTGATGCAGGTTATTTTTTACATTTTACTAAGATGCTCTCGCGGAAGAGGCCGTCGAAGCTATGTTTGCCAGGGGTAAAGATGTCTTGGCCTGGGTCGATGAGGATTATCTTAGGGCTGCTTTTTTTAGTGCGCAGCACTATAATTCCGAGGGTAAAGGGACGGATAAAATGGGAGATTGTGAAAATTTACGATGCTGGATATTTGTGGTAAGTTCCTGATATATAACGTCTTTATAGATTACAGGTTACGCTATTCTGTGCGATAGGATGAAAATCCTTGGAATTATTTGAAAACTTTTGTATATTTACAATCATCCAGTTGGCCTAGAATCTAGACTGAACAAATATTGAGGATTTTCCTCGTAGTCAGAGAGGTCTAGATGAAGGGGCGGGCTGGTTAGTTTTTCAGACTTGGCTTTGTGGTATGGTGTCAGAATGATGAAAAAGTATTTATTTTTAATCTTATTTTTCTCCTGCTTATTGTTTGTTACGTCACTGTTCTTTGATAACAGTTATTTCTTCTCCTTTTCAATGGCGGCTGTCTTTTGTTCTCTTGGCTTGTTGATAGGTCAGTTTATTCGTGAGAAGGGAAGAATTAAAGTGAATGGCAAGAGACTCATTCTGCTTTTCGTTGTTGTACTAATAATTGACGTCCTTATATCGCTTTTGCTAGAGAACAAAGAAACAGCAAAGAATATCATAATCGCTGTTTCCATCTTGGGCGGTCTTTTGGCATCCTACACCTCTATGAACAGCGCGTCTCAGACAAATGAGAAATGAAAAAAATATATAGCATTTCGACTATTCAGTTCTGATGAAGGTGTCCTTGTATTTCCTGCTGTACGTCGGCGTGATGAGAAAAGGGGTAATAATATTACTAAGTCTGTTGATGGTTGTGTCGTGCAAAGGCACAAAGAGTGACTGTGCGGTTGACAGGACCATTGAATGCAGGGAGTCGCAGATACGGCCGGATATTCCTGAATATGTCAAAGAGGTTACTTTTCTTCCATTGGAGGCGGGAGACAACACGTTGCTGGGCTCTGTGGATAAGGTGGCTTTTTATAATGATCTGATTTATATCGCTGACTATAGATCCCGGAAGATTCTGGCCTATGATATGAACGGCAAGCTTTGTTTCGTCCTTGACAGGCAGGGCAGAGGGCCTGGTGAATATCTTGAGGTCAAAAGTTTCACGGTGGACTCTGATAACCTTTACGTTTTGGACAATATCGGCAAGAAGTTGCTTGCCTATGATCCGTTGACGGGGGAATATAAAGCATCCAGAGAGATGCCTATAGTCGCTTGGGACGTTGAGGTGCTGTCAAATGGCGACCTTATTTTCGCGTTTGTCACCGCGGGCGGAAAATTGTCAAAAGAGCAACCGCCATATCGCTTGTTTGTGACAGACAATGATTTGAATATCAAAATACAGATGCTTGGCTATGGCGAAAAAGAAGGCTCAGATGCCTTCGGCTATGGTCGTTTTTTCTCCACTTACAGGGACAAGATCTTGTTCTGCTCCTACGGCAACGACGCATATTATGTTCTGGATCGCGGCAATGGTGAGATCATTGAAACAGTCGGGATTGATTTCGAGAATAAAGCATCCCGTAAAGACAAGAATGATGTGTCCCTAATAAACAGCTTCACGCATTTGGGCTCTGTGCCGATTGTTTGCGGAGATTATCTTTTTTGTGAAATCACGACAAAAGATGCCGGTGGCGGTTATTGCCTTTATGGCTCAAACACAAATGGTTTTGTCTCCAATCCGGAAAATGGAGGCCGGAACTGTATGCTGGAACCAGTTTGCAGCTATGCCGATTCTTTCGTGAGTGTGCTTGAGGACAGGGATATGTATGACTTTATCGTCTCCACAGGCTTCCAGAAGGCCGGTGAGGATGCCGAGAATGCTCTTGACAGCGGTTCTCTGGTTCTTCTGTTTTATCATATGATATGAGTTCGGACCCGCGGTTGGTTGTGAGAAACCATGCGCACCTGGAACCGCATCCGATTGACAGTGATCGAGTTGGCACTCCAGGTGCGAGCGGATTCGCACACCTGAGAGTTGGTGGCTTCGCTACAGGGTGTTCTATTGGCACCTAAGACTTCCTGGTGTGAAAAACTCCGCGCACCTGGAACCGCATCGGCTTGACAATGATCGAGTTGGTACTCCAGGTGCGAGCGGATCTGCATACCTGAGAGTTGGTGGCTTCGCTACAGGGTGTTCTATTGGCACCTAAGACTTCCAGGTGTGAAAAACTCCGCGCACCTGGAACCGCATCGGCTTGACAATGATCGAGTTGGTGCTCCAGGTGCGAGCGGATTCGCAAGGACAAAGGATGGCTTCTGGCTTTATTATTCCTACCTTAAGAATCCTGACAATAACAGCCTCATTCTTGTCAATGAAGAAATGGATCACCTTTTGAAAGGCTTTTTCCCGGCAAAGGAGCCTTTCCCGGTGTCTTTAAGCTCTGGCTTCACCTCTTGGGCCGGGAAGGAATATTTCTACTTCCCTCAATCAAACGTCCTGTATTCATTGGATGGAACTGAGGCGCGCCCTTACATTGAATTTGATTTCGGAGAGCGGACATTGCCATATTCAAAAATAATGAATATGTCCCGGGAGGAATATGAGGCTTTAGTTGGTTCCGGATGTGACGGAAGATTCGAATCCGATTTTGGTGTTGTACAAGCTGAAATAAGTTACCGTATGGTGTTCTAACCATTTAATAAGTAGTTTGTTAAGAACGCTGTATTATTTGCTTTAGGCTTTGCCTTGCAGTTATCTTGCGGCTTGGTGAACGTTGCGTATGAGTACTGGTGGCTGGATGCAAAGATGTAAAAAAACCGGTATTTGTGGAAATATTTTCCCGATATTTGTGGGAATAGCGCTTGGGGCGATGGAAAGCCGTAAAGAAGATGCCTCAAATAAACTTGTAATTTGATAATAACAAATGAGATCAATTTATGCTATTATGTTGGCCATATTACTATTGGCCACTGGTTGTAGTGATTCATACTGCCCTTCGTTGGATAAGGTTGTCACAGTGGAGGAAAGTGATTTCTATGAGATTTCTCTTTCCGGACTCAAGCCAAGGGAAACAGATCTTGACTTGATGGGGATTATCGGAGCCCGTTATTGCGACTCTTTGTTGATTGTCACGACTTTGGGGACGGACCGGTTGCTTCACTTGTACGATCGCCATTGTCTGGAGCGCAAAGGAGACTTTTTCACCAAGGGACGAGGACCGAAAGAATTGTTATTTTCATTATTCGGAAGTTCTCTGAGCCTGGATAACGAATCTGGTTCATATATGATGCGTTTTGTGGACCGGTATTCTGACCGTCTTGTAGAGGTGAATCTTTCAGAGTCCATTATGAATAAAGATCTTGTTTTAAAAGAACGTGAGTTTAAAAGCGGGGAGGAACTCTTCACGGCGCTGCCTTTGGACGGATCCCGTTGCTTTATGAAGCGAATGGTTCAGAATGGCACTTGTTTGGAACGTTATGTCCGGAATGTCGAAGGAACAGAAAGTATGAGCCAGCCAATGCTCAAGTTAAACTCCTGTCAGATAAGCAATAATGATGGCTATAATATTAATTTGTTTTCAGGAACAGTTGGTTATAACAGCTCTCGTCATCTTATTGTTGAGGCGATGTGTCTGTTGAATCTTGTTCAGGTATATCCTGTTGAGGGCGATGGCGGTTACACATTGTGCTATGGAAAGACTATGCCTGACATCCGTGTCCTTGAAAAGCAGTCGCCTCAATTATGCACTTATCATACAGGTTTGTCATTGAATGATAGTTACTTCTCTGTTATGTACACCGATGAACGTGCGAGTGGGACGACAAAGGAAATCCACGGCTATGCCTGGGATGGCAGTCCATTGTTCCGAATACCATTGCCTTCGAATATTACCAAATATGACATCGACAGTAAGACCGGATCCTTATTGACGGTTGATGAGGAAGACCATATTCGGGAGTACAGTATTGAATATCTAAAGTCGTAAGGAGAGACCTGAGAGGATCTCATTTGATGTGGGTGAGGACTTGCGGTCGATCATAGGAGCGGCCTGCAATGGTGGTGATTCTTTGCTGGATTTCCCTTAAGGGCGTGAATGCTCTCAAGAGAAAAATGATTATTTTTGTACGGTAATCGCTCATTAGGGAGTGTATAAATAGCACTAATATGAAAAAGTATTGTTTGATTTCATTTGTTTCCATCCTTTTTAGTGGTGGATTATTTGTGACAAGTAAACTTATCGTTAATGATTCTTATGTTTTGTTTAATGCGAATGTAGAGGCTTTGTCGAACGAGGAGAGTTCGTTAGGCATTCTTACTTGTCATAATGATTATTTTTATAAGGGAGGCTATTCTGTCCGAGATTGTGGAAATTGCAGTATGCAATACGATCATAAGGCATCTTTTTGGGCATTACCTGACATATGTAAGAAATGAAATATTGGTACAAATTTATTGCTATTATAGGAGTAATATTAACTTCTTGTGAGAATAAATCTACCACGACAGTTTCTTTTCCTCAAAGAATTGTCGTAGAGAATTTTCCTAAAAATGAATCTCTTTCAGAATGTAGAAGTTTTTCAGTAGAAGCTGTAGGCGTGATAGATATCGCAGTCAAAAATAGATTGTTGCTGTTGGCTTCATCTTCGGATAGGGATAAGTATATATCAGCTTATAGTTTGGATGATGGTGCCTTTATCGGTAACGCCTTAAAAAAGGGAAGGGCGAACGGTGAGTTAAGAGGTGCTAAAAGTTTTGGAGCTCTTGGTCTCAGGACCTTTGGTGATAAACTTTATTCTTATACTTTTGATGGACAGAATAATCTGATTCGCATTGATTTATCGGAGTCTTTCAAACAGGAGCATACGGTGTTTGACCTGATTATTGAAAGAGCCCCGCTAGAGATTCCGCGTGCTTATTATTGCAACGATTCCCTGTTTTTGATAACTTCTGCTGCGGATGATTTCAAAAGCAGAATCAGATCTTTATTAAATGTGAATGGGGTTAATGACGTACCTGAGCACCTCAAGTTTCTGAATAAGGTTAGCGTAAAGAATCCAGATGATATTAATGTTCTGTCAACATTAGTGGCATTTGATTCAGAGCGTCAACTTGTGGTGGAGGCAGGACTTCAGCAGAATTCAATACAGTTGTATTCATTGTATGACGATTTCGCTCGGACAATCATTATTGGAAAGCATTTGATGTCTATTGAACAGTTGGCAGCGGAGAGAGATGATCTGATAAGAGATCAATATGTACATATAAATGCTTATGATAGTTATTTTGCTGCCTTGTATTATGATGCCACTGAAGAAGAACAGTATAAAGAAGAAAAACTGCCCCGACTTCAGTTTTTCTCTTGGAACGGAGATCCAATCTGTGAACTGTTGGTGCCTTTCCCTGCTTCATCGTTTGACATTGATCATTCAAAAGGAAAGATGTATTTTTTGGACCGTATATCCGAGTCTGTCAACGAATGTCCCTTGCCAGATTACTTAATTTGGGAATAACAAATCGAAAGAAATTTAGGTAAACCTAGATAGGCAAAAAATGACAAGATGGATTATTACATTAGTGGCGCTAAGTGTGACTCTGTGTGGGTGTTCTTCAAGGAATATCTCCTTGGCGGTTTTCGAGAATGTGAAGTCTGTAAGGGAATTCCCCTGTTCTTCTACGCTTGAGAACGGTGAGGATTTGAACTTTGTCCCAGCAGGAGCCCTTGATATTGCTATAATTGGAGATACTATAATATTCTCGGTACCCTCTGAAAAATTTATATATGCTTATGACATAGCAGATGGAACTTGTCTAGGCTCATTTCTTCGTAAGGGAAACGGTCCTTATGAGTTTCTCAATCCGCCTTTTATGCAAGATTTGGTGATTTCTGATGGTATTGTCGGCATTTATGATCCTGAAGGACATTTCTATGATTTTGACCTTGAACAGTCAATTAATCAAAGTGTGCCGAAGGTCATAAAAGACATTGAAAAGTTACCTAGGGAATTGAAAAGTTGTTTCAGGATAGATGATTCCTCTTATTATTGTCGAAGACTTCGCTCAGATGAGAAAGGGCAACAGCGCTTTCTTTGGTCAAGAGGAAATGAGACCTATAATGGTTCTATCGAGGCATTGAATGAGATTCTTCTTGAAGGTAAAGGCGATGGATATCGCCATAATTTGCTGTCGTCCATAGCTGCCTATAATAAAGAGAAAGATATTGTTGTGGAGGCTGCTATATATCAGGATGTCATCAATATTTACTCTTTGCGCAAGGCGTTCGAGTTGTCCATAGTAACAGGAGAGAATATTAATACGATAGAAGAGTTGTCAATGTTACCGTATGGCGATTTCAAGGATGCGTATATGGATCTTCGCCTATACGATGACTGTTTTGCCTGCCTGAGAGCAGGGAATTGTGTGCAATTCTTTGATTGGTTTGGAGCTCCATTGATGCAAGTGCTGCTTCCTAAACCTGCTACGGCATTTGATATTGACTGGGACAACAGATTCTTATACACATACAATATTGAAACTGAGAGGTTATTAAGATACAATATTGGAAATGAGATAGAGTAATATGTAATACGATTATGCTAACATTTTCTTAGTTATGAAAGGAATATTTTTTAGTATATGGAGGCTGCCATCGGCAGCTTCCATATTGGCGTTAGTCTTGCTGTTGGGTTCGTGCTCCAATGTAGATAACGTTTATGATTCAATGCGCAGGATTGTAAGTGATGGTGCTCCTGCTTACAATAGTGTGCGGCTGGAACAGCTTCAGTTGGATTCCGTGCGCTATTCCGGAGAGTCTTTCTCGTGGGCGCAGGAGGACCAAGGAATATGCTGTCTGGACATATTCTATGGTTGGCTTTATAGGTTCGATGCGGAGGGGCATCTGATAAAGAGGACTCTCGGCAACGGCAGAGCGTCGAATGAGTCAATAATCAAGCATTATATGATCGGCACGATGTCTGGTGATGGTGAACTTGCGATTGCGGGATCAAGTCTGGATTTTGAGTACTTCTCAAAAGATTTGACCGCTGTCAACAGGTTCCTTATCGTGAAAGACCAACAGAAGGAATATGCCCCGTCAGAATTCCTTGCCTACACAACTCCAGGGGACTGTATTGCCAGGTTCTATAAAGGTAAACTCTATGAAGGTCTAGTATCAGATATTCCGGATTTTATATTTGGTCCTGATTACGAGAAGAAGGTTTGCCACATAGGCGTTGTGGATATGACAGAGGGGAAAGCGTTAAAGTCAGAGATTCAAGGGCTGCCATCTATGTTCAGTGAAGACAAGGCAAAGTATAGAGGGATGGATTTTGTGATGTTTGACATTGACAACCAAGATAATATGTACATTGGCTTCGCCGCTGACTCCTTGGTTTATGTATTTGACCACAACCGCAAGCCGAAGTTTGCGTTCGGACGCTCAGGAGTTAATATGGACACAGACTATGAACGGTTCGGTTCTTTGGACGAGATGAATGCCTATAGGACAAACATAACGAAAAAAGGATACTATTACTGGATTGAATATATTGACGAGACCGGAGTATGTTTCAGATCTTATAAGAAAGGAGCGGATTCAGAATACGATGGACTTCAGGTGTATAAGGATGGAAAACTGATGTCAGATAGTGAGATTCCGAAAGGGTTCAAGGTCGTCGGTTACATCGCTCCATACTATTATTCTCAAATCATTGGTGGCGAAGAGGATGGCTCTCTGATGGTATATCGGTTCAAGTTGGATTGATTCAGGCGGTAAATTAGTGTTGTGGTTTTTCTGGCTACAGTTCTCTTATCATTGGCCTTGTTCGTCTGTCGGCGAGAGGTGGCTGAACGCATAGTCGTCTCTGCGCTGTCGCTATGGCTTGCCTACGAGTCGGTGCTTGGGATTATGCAGTTGCTTGGGATCGCTGTCTCTCATAACAGTATGTGCCCTATGACTGGAGGATTCGCTAACTCTGGTCCTTATGGCGGGTTCCTCGCTGTCTGCATAGCCGTGGTTTTTGCGGCCGCGTGGAGGTGGCGTGATTCCGTAAACCTGTATGATAGAATACTATTTTGGTTATCATCTGTTTCCGGATGTCTGGGCATTGTCGTCCTGCCCGCATCAATGAGCAGGACCGGTTTTGTCGCGCTGGTCGTGTCAGCGGTTGCTTTCGCCTTGACCAATACGGAATCAAAGTCATATTTAAAATCACATAAATGGTTGATCCTGTCTGTTATAGCTGTGACCTTTGGGCTCGTTGCGTGGGGCACATTCGCGATGGCTTCATATCCTTTGGCTGTGTGGCAGTTACGATTGCTTTTGGCTGTCTTCTTAGGAGCGGCGATAGGCGTAAGTGTGAAAGTCGGAAAAAAGGGAAGGCTGATTTTGGTCCCGGCACTCGTCCGCCTGTCAGTTGGATCAATATTGGTATGGCTGCCGGAAAACAAACACAGAAAAGAGGCTGAGAGCAAATGGCTTGAGGAGCGTAGGTTCGCGGACTTTGAGATTTTCGATGGTATGGCGGACAGGTTGGCGGAACTATACCCGCGGCTCCGAATGAAGTTCCATTATCTTTATGATGAAGCCGAACGTAATTATATTCATTCGCACAATATGGTGCCGTCACGGTTGTATCCTTACATTTTGCTGATGGAAATGGAAGAAAAGAGGGGAGACACAAAGCAGGCATTGTCTTATGTGCGGAAGGCTTTGTCCCTTCCGGTGAATGATAGGAATATGTCGATGCGTGATCTTCATAATAGGGCGAAAAAATTCTATGATGAACATTCGGAAGATTATTAGGCTGTCGCTTATTATCCTGACATCCACGCTGTCGCTTGTCCTTCTCCATTTGGTTGGCAGGGCTCTGATAGGAGACTCTTTTATAGTGAGAGTGGAGTCTATGGAACCGGTGCTTCATAGCGGCGAACGGGTGTGGGTGAACAAACTCAAGATGGGGAGCGAGGATCTATACCGACTATGATTTCACGAAACCGACATTATCGTCGTTTCGTTTGCCAGGTTTCTCGAAAGCCAAAGCGGGGGATCTGGTGGTTGCGAACTATCCTTAAGCGAGGTCCAAGGACACGATCACATTCCGGATAAACTATGTCTATCTGAAGCGTTGCTATGCCGTGCCGGGAGATACGGTGAGAATAAAGAATGGCTATTACGTTAATCCCCGGACAGGTGGACACATAGGTGATCCGAAATACCAGCGGATCTTGTCTGAAACTCCGGATTCGGTTTTGTTGGATGCGGGCGTTGTCTTAAAGGCTATGCAGGTGAACAAGAGGCTTGGGTGGACGATACGTGATTTCGGACCGCTGCCCGTCCCGAGAAAAGGAGACACCATTGAGATCAATGCTGACAATTACAGGACCTGGCGCAGACCTATATTGTATGAGACTGGTAAGCGCCTGAGCGAGAATGGCGGACAAGTCTTCCTTGGGCAGGTACCATTGAATGAATATACCTTCAAACACAATTGGTATTTCCTCGGCGGCGACAACGTTCTGGACTCCCGCGACAGCCGTTATTTCGGCCTTGTGCCCGAGGAGTACATCGTCGGGATCGTGATCCAATGAACGAAATGTGCGATCATAAAGGCAGATAACGGAAAATATTCAGTAAATTAGTAAGCACTAAAAAATGTTAGGCTACGATGAACCTTAACCATAGAATAACCACGGCTGCGGTTTGCAGCTGTAAAACCAATAATTATATGCTTATGAGAAAAAAAGTTTTTTTATTATTAAGTGCAGTTTGCCTTGTCTCTGCCTTATTTACCTTTAATGCCTATGCGGGAATAGAAGACGCGGGGGATATTACTCTACCAGAAGGAGATCTCGATGTTGTGAATCGCTGCCGGTGCAAACACGAAGGGTGCTATGGCGGAAATGCTGTCTCTTTAAGAGCCGCTTGTGCAAAGTCGAATGATCTTTTGAATTGTGCTGACTTTACGGGAAATTGTCCGTGATATTGTTTTATAAGCATTTGTGGAATTAATTGATTTATAGAATGAGACGTTTTATTCTTTTAATTACCCTATTCTTCATGGGTTATGGAGTATCTGCTTCGAGTTTTGACAATGCGCAGGACACGTTGCATGCTTCTGTGGTCAGAGGGGAACGTAGCGCACGCTCCATCGTCAAGGATGCGGCGCGTGATTTCTCTAAGAACTATGCTGATTATTACGCCTCATTCTTGATCATACGGACCATTAAGTGCGACGGGAAATACAGAGAGGTGCAAGGCGCTGTGGGCGTGTTCGCCTCTCTGGATTTTAACCAGAAAACAAACACAAAACTCTACTGGGATGACCGAAACGCAATGGGAAGACTGTACGTCTGCGACACTTTTGTCAGCGAGAGCCTTTTCGCTGACAAGAATGAGGTCAATCCGGTCTTGAGTGTTAACTCGAAAGGCCAGACTAATGGGGTGGACGCACTTAAGGTTAATTATGTCAACTACTTCGATGTGTCTGCCCTGGACCGGAAAAGAGCCGTTGAGATATTCTCGCCCCTGAACCCCAAGATGGTAGGCAGCTACAGCTACAAGAGTTACGGCACCGCCAAGGTAGGCGGCAGGGATGTCCGTGTCATCAATTTCCGCTCGAATGCCAAAGAACTTTCCATCAAGGAGAGGATCCTGTGTTCAGGACAGTTGTTCATTGACTATGACGGGCGGGTTCAAAAGATTGTGGTGAAAGATATGGATGACAGGTTCACAAGATATGTCAGGAACTTTTCACCGATGTCCCTTGCCACCCCGTACACCTACACGATAACCTACGGTGAGAAGAACGGAAAAATTTACTCCGAGAGCATAAGACAGGAATTGTCATGGAGAGCACCGGAGGGCGGTGCCGAAGACCTTTACTGCGCTGAGACAAACCCTTTCCGCAACCCGTTCAAGAATCGTGTCGAGACGGATTTCATGATGAAGTTCTCGGAACCTCGGATGCTCGAGTCCGGAGAGGATCATGGCGAGGCTACTCCGGCGTACAGTATCTTGTGCTACAATGATTCACGTGATTTCAACTTTTGGAAGCGGATACTCTCAAAGGAGATTGATTTGGTTCGATTCATGAAGGACACGGGAACAACGTGGGACATCCTTTGCGGACAGACTCAGACGCGGCAGGAGAGAGACCTTGTTGTCCGCTGTGGGAACGATGATGCCAAGGTGTTAAAGGAGAAGAAGAAGTTGGACGCGAAAGCTTCCAGGGCGAGGAAAACTTATCAGTTATTATTCAAAAAAGACTATACAGATGGTTTCAAATAGTCATAGATGCCTTATTCTTGGCAATAAAGTTTTAATAGTCATTGTATTGTCAACGCTGCTCGGACTCTTGTCCGCATGCACCGGAAGTGACAGTCCGTACGATAGCGTCGAACACTTCGGAAAAGAGAACATAGTTCGCACATCCTTGGTGTTTGATACCTTGAGGCTGGATGCCCAATATACATCCCTTTCCGGACAGTGGCACATGAAGGACAGCCTCTTGTGTTTCGTCGATGAATATGCCGTCGGGATCAAGGAGTATGACCTCAGTGGTCACTTCATGGGGGAGCATATCCGCCAAGGGAAAGGTCCTGAAGAAGTCCTGGCCGCCTCTTTTATCTCGACGTTCGACAAGTCCACGGGAGATTTCATCATGCAGGACTCGAACTGTTTCATCCATAGGTTCTCGAAAGACTATAAAAAACTGTTCTCATTGAACCAGGCTTGGTTCACCGCGCTGAGTCCGAACGATGGAGATGTTGGAAACAAAGGTTGGTCTGACCTTTACAATCATCCCGATCCGGAGGTCCCGGAAATGTACGAGTACAATTTTGAGTGCAATAGAATGCAGGCGATCGACTCCGTCGTGATAATCCCGACCATCACCGAGCACGTAAGTTACAACGGTTACGAGAAGCGGCAAAGCAAAGGATTCTGGACAGACTCCTACATATTCATCCGTTTCCGTCCTGAGGTGGTTGAGTCTAGTAAGGTGATATTCGGCCATTATCCGCCTGTCTATCACAAGAGAAACATCCCGGTGTTCTCAAAATATGACTTCTATGCTGAGAAGGATGGCCTTGCCGTCACTTTCGCCGCCGATCCGAGAATATTCCTGATGGACTATGACGGCAATGTCACCGGCTCGTTCGGCTTTTCTGAGAAGGGTATCTCTGGAAAGTACCCTGAAACCACATCTTTCGAGGAATACGAATCCAAGTGCAAGAAAATGAGGAAAGAACACGGTTATTATGACAGGCTTGTCAAATGCGGTGACTACATTTTCCGGACCTGTCGTCTGGACAAGGCCGCCGGGACAATTCTCCAGATTTATGATGGAAACTATAATCTTGTCGGACGGGTTCCAGTCAGTGACGGTTTTGAAGTGATTGGTGAATATGATGGCACCTATTACGCTTACGACAGCCTTGATCTGGACTCGGAGCAGTTCATTTTACTGAGTTTCAAGTAGTTCCTATATAATTGATAGTTTTCGTGAAATATCTATAAATGTTATGGCAGGCATCATCAAAATTTCTGACATAGCTGGATACAGATCAAATCAAGTGTACATCAGAAACTCCAAGCACACGCCTCTTAGTCCCGAGGCCGTCAGGGATGCGATGCCTGTACTTTTTGATCTGCTTAAAAATGAGCCAGACGCTTGGACCCGTGCCGTTCTGGGACACTTCATTTTCACGTTCATACACCCATATATGGACGGAAACGGACGAATGGGGCGTTTCCTTATGAATGCTATGCTCGCCTCCGGTGGCTACCGCTGGACAATCATCTCCAAAGACATTATAGACGACTATATGGCAGCCATTGAGAAAGCCAGTGTCGATGGAGATATTCGTGAGTTTGCCACTCTCTTATCCGGCATCGTCCGGAACAACAAATGATAGACCCTAGTCAAGTGAGTCTGGTTCATCATCTTCTGTTGTAGTGTTTCAGGTCCATTATGAATCAAAAACTTGTTATAGAAGAACGTAAGCTTAAAAGTGGGGATGAGCTCTTCACGGTGTTGCCTCGGTGGAATACATCGTCGGAGTCGTTATTCAAAATGTGTGACTTAATCTTTGAGTGGTGGAAGAAAACAAGATTCTCGGATAATTCGATGCCTTGTCTGAATAATTGTTATCTTTATGGTGTAAACGGCCCCTTAATGGTCCGTTATCTGTGACATGAGATCATTAGAGATAGTCATTAGAACAATTGCGGTGGTCGCCATCATAGTATTTGTCTCTTCCTGTGCGAGCAAAGAGGCCAAGCGGATTATGGACACGGCGGATGCCGTTATGTGGACGAGACCTGACAGTGCGCTGGCTGTATTGGAATCGATTGACACGTTGAGCCTTAAGACCAAGGCGCAGCGTGCGAGGTACTCGCTGCTTTACACGATGGCGTTGGCCAGAAATCATAGAGATATCCCTGATCTGCGTATCATCAAACCTGCTGCGAGCTATTATGAGCGCCACGGTTCCAATGATGACAGGATGAAGATGTATTTCTATCTTGGGACGGCGCAGTATGACACTGGAGATCCTGAATCCGCGATAGCGAGTTATCTCCGTGCGAAGGAGTATTCCTTCCACTCGGACAATCTTGTATTCAAGGGAATCATCAGTTCCTCTATTTCTGATGTCTATTTGTGGAACAATAATAATTCTGAGAGCATTTTATATTGTAAGGAGGCCTGTGATTATTTTGCCCAGGCCAAGGACTCTTTCAGGCTGTGGAATACTACAGGATTGTTGGCAAATCGCTATTCGAACATTCGGGACTGGGCGAAGGCTGACAGTCTTTATTCTATTTTCTTCTCACAACCAATCCGTGACACCTCCATTTATGCGAGGCAATTATTGAACCTTGCGTGGAACAACATCTTCAAACCTGGTTCTGACCCTCACGAATCAATTGACTTGTTCAGGAAGGCTACAGGAGAATTTGGTGGAACGCCTTCCCTCAGCGACTATTGCGTCTATGCCTATGCTTCTGAAATTATTGGAGATTACGATACTGCAAATGATTTGATCCGACAGTTGGAGAATATGGACAGCAGTTCGACCATTTTAAAGATCTGGAAGTATAGGATATCAAAGCATCGCGCAGACTACAAAACTGCTTTGACATATCTTGAACAGTCTCTAAATGATCAAAATTCTGAGGTGCTGGAAACGGTGGGCCAATCAGTGGCGTTGGCGCAGTCGGATTACTATGAGAGCAAGTCCTTGTTGTTGGATAAGGACAGACGGCTCCAGCGTCAGATGAAATGGATGGTTGTTCTTTTTGCCGTGATGATGGTGGCGTCTGGCTTGGGCCTTTACTCAAAACGCAGGAAAGGGTGGCTGATCCAGATGGAAGAGATGTCATCAATTAATGACGAAGTAAGTCAAAGACTTAATGAGTCGCTTCTTTGCGAGGCGGAGCATCTGCGGTCCATCCATTCGCTCAGATCCGCGAATGAGTTGGCGGAGAAGAATATACAATCCTTGTCGGAGAAACTTTCGAGTGCCGTCGAAAAGGAACAGGTGTTGATGGGACTAAGGTCAAAATATGTCCAGGCGAACAAGCGGCAGTACGCCCAATTGAATGTCTTGTGCCGACAGTATCTGGAATCTTCCAATTCTTCCAAAGGTGGGAAGGATAAGATTTACACTGAAGTCAAAAAGATCCTTGCGATATTGGATGAGCCGAACCAAAAGGAGCTTGAGTCTATGCTTGATGACAATCTCGATGGCATAATGTCAAAGCTAAGGGTGGCGATACCGGATACCACTGAGAAGGATTTTCGTTTTATCTCATTCTTGATTCTTGGTTTCGACACCAAGACCATATCCAGAATGATGGACTACAATGTGAACACGGTTTACACAAAGCGTTACATCATTAAAGAAAAAATTTCAAAGCTGGACGGCGAAAACAAGGCTCTTTTCTCAGAATTTATATCGTGATTGATATAATTGCCTGATTGTTCGTGTCTTATTAATTTTGATGTGTTGTCTGCTTTTAATTAAGATATTGATATTTAGAAACTTAATCTGTGTAAAATGAGAAAGTAAATTTCAATTTATTTGTAACAGATTAAAAATTAGTGCGTTATATTTTGAGAGAGTGAAACTATTTTTCATTGTATAACCGATCTTTCTCCCGAACTTTGCAGTCGGAAATAAAACATTTTTTATATAATAGTCTTTATATGAGGTTGAACGTATTAAAGGTACTATCTGCGATTCTCTTTTTGACCGTTTTGCTACCATCCTGTAGGGAAGGCGGACAAAAGGCTGTGACTCCTGCTGAAATTGTAGTTAAAGTCGATGTCTCGGAATCAGATAAATATTTCGATGCCTGTCAAATTGCTGATCTCGAGAAAGTCATTCCCCTTGAGACTGTCGGCGACGCACTCGTTGGCGAGATTGACAAACTTGAGATGGACGACAACCACATAGTGATTCTGGACAAACGGATGCGCGCTGTCTGGCTGTTTGGGACTGATGGCAAGTTTATCCGCAGGATCGGGTGTCTGGGCAATGGACCAAAAGAATATGTCTCGCTTGATGATATGTGCTTTGACAAAGAAAACGGAACGGTCTGGATTTGGGATAGGGTCAAGCAGGTGATGCTTGAATATGACCTGACCGGCGAGCTCTTGAAAGAGGTTGCGACAGGTTTCAGCTCGAACGTCTTCGCAAGGACAAGGAATGGCTTCTGGCTTTATTACTCCTACCTTAAGAATCCGGACAATAACAGCCTTATTCTTGTCAATGAAGAAATGGATCACCTTGTGAAAGGCTTTTTCCCGACAAAGGAGCCTTTCCCGGTGTCTTTGACTTCAGGCTTCACCTCTTGGGCCGGGAAGGAATATTTCTACTTCCCTCTATCTAACGTCCTGTATTCATTGGAGGGAACGGAGGTGCGTCCTTACATTGAATTTGATTTCGGAGAGCGGACATTGCCATATTCTAAAATAATGAATATGTCCCGCGAGGAATATGAGACTTTAGTTGGTTCAGGCACTTATTTGGGAGGTTTGAATAATATCCGGCTGTCTGACAAGTATTGCTTTTTCCGGTTTTCGTCGACCGTCCAGGATAAATATGTCACCGCCTATTATGGTGTTTTAGACCTTAAGACATCAGCGGTTGAGGTATTCTCTTACTTGAATGTTTCGGATTTGCTTGTGGATTTTTCGTCTCTCTTGTGTGTGACAGCCAACGAAGAATTGGTATATCCTATTTATCCAAGTAAGCACAACCCGATTTATTACGACGAATTGCGGACATTGGTTCCGGATGTGTCGGAAGAGTCGAATCCGATTTTGGCGTTGTACAAGCTGAAATAAATTGCAGCATAAGTATCGTGAACCGTTTGATGGGAGCCAGAATCTACAGAAACTATGACTTCTCAAGTACCAAATTGTCTTCTTTCAGGATGCCGGGACTTAGGAAATTGTCCGTAGGCGATATCGTGATATTCAATTATCCGTTCGTCTGCAGTAAAGATACGATTGGTTTTAAGATCAATTATGTCTATGCCAAGCGGTGTCTGGGAGCACCAGGTGATTCGGTAAGGATAGAGGACGGCTTTTACCGTGATGCGGAGTGGAGGATTGTCGGTGAAAGTGAGTACCAGTACAGGCTTCATAATATCCCGGACAGTTCACTTATGAAGGTTAAAGGGTGTTATTATGCGATGAATGGATGGAACGTAAAGTATTTCGGCCCCATTTACGTTCCTGGGAAAGGAGATAAGGTCACAATTGGAGAAACTGATTTTCTTTGGTACAGGAAGTTGATCAAATATGAAACCGGATTTATGCCGACAATTGACGGTCAGGGGCGAGTGTTTTTGGATGGCAAGATCCTGAGTGAATATACCTTCAAACACAATTGGTATTTCCTCGGCGGCG
>ULTX01084736.1_pt1 | contig 16899 bp, 2 predicted proteins | sample 1958041 | NCBI WGS metagenome assembly ULTX01 (sample SAMEA4835747, study PRJEB28245) | human gut metagenome | biome: gut microbiome; material: fecal sample | place: Denmark | collected 2008
TATACTGCTTGCGGATATCCCGCTGACCCTCTTTGCAGGAAGGAGGCCGAGCCGCAGCGAAAAGCGGCTCTCGCCCGAGCAGCGCGAGCGGCTTTTGGATCACTGTGCGGCTATGTGGGGCTTCTTTGACGAGCAGTGCGGGCGTGAGAATAACTTCCTGCCGCCCGATAACATTCAATTTGCCCCCGTGAGGGCGACGGCGCACCGCACCTCACCGACGAATATAGGTCTTATGCTGCTGTCGTTCCTCGCCGCAAGGGATCTCGGCTTCATCACCTCGGCGGAGCTGCATATGCGGCTGAATCTCAGCCTCGGCACAGTCGAGAAGCTCGAAAAATATCACGGCAATCTGCTGAACTGGTATAATACCGAGACCTTGGAGCCGCTCGAGCCTCGCTTCGTCTCATTTGTCGACAGCGGCAACTTCCTCTGCTGCCTTGTGGCTCTCAGGCAGGGGCTGCGTGAATATGCGGGCGAATGCGCGAGCCTCGGCGAGCTGATATCCCGCATAGAGCGGCTTGAGGATGCGACCGAGCTGCAAATATTCCGCAACGAGCGCAAGAAGCTCTTCGCCGTCGGCGTTGACCCCGCAACGGCCGAGAGGAGCGGCAGCTGCTACGATTTCTTTATGACTGAGGCTCGCACGGCGGTCTATTATGCCGTCGCTCGGCGCATAGTGCCGCCCGAATATTGGGGCAGCATGAGCCGCCTGCTTGTGTCGAGCGGACGATATGCGGGCGCGGTCTCCTGGACGGGCACGATGTTTGAGTATTTTATGCCCGATATCTTTTTGCCCTCGCCGCCCGGCAGCCTCAGCTACGAATCGCTGCATTTCTGTCTTTATTGTCAGCGAAAAAGAGCGGGCAGGCGGCCGTTCGGCGTCTCGGAGAGCGGGTTTTACGCCTTTGACGGCGACTTGAATTATCAATATAAGGCTCACGGCGTTCAGCGGCTTGGGTTGAGGCGCGGGCTTGACAACGAGTATGTCGTGTCGCCGTATTCGTCGTTCCTCGTTCTATCCGCAGCGCCGAAAGCCGCCATGGCAAACCTCAAAAGGCTTGAGAATATGGGCCTCGGCGGCAAATACGGCCTTTGCGAGGCGGCAGATCTCACTGAGTCGAGGTGCGGCGGCGCAAAATTCGCCGTGGTCAGGTCGTATATGGCGCACCATGTGGGGATGAGCCTGATTGCGGCGGATAATCTGCTCACGGGGCAAAAAATGCAGCGGCGTTTTATGTCCGACGGCTTTATGAGCGGCGCTTCGGGGCTGCTCGAGGAGAAGATACCCGCCGATGTCAGGGCATTCAAGGATATCCGCAGCGCCGAGGTGTCGAAACCAAGGGAGCGTGTAAGGGATAGAAGCGTTATTTCGCCTTGCCCCGACCCGACCCGCCCGAGGACGGCGCTATATACCAACGGCAGGCTGACCTGCTGTATCAGCGATATCGGCACGAGCCTCGGCACATTTGACGGATACGACGTTAACGCAGCCGACGGCGACCCGATTGGGCGGCCGCAGGGCGTTTTTGCCGTGTTTACAGGCGACGACGGGCGAAGAATGCCTTTTATAAGGGCGATCGACACCGACGGAGCGGCAAAATTTTCGTGCGAATTTGTCGGTGACAGGGCAATCCATACCGCAGCCGTCAAGGGTATGAGGCTGACGATGCAAAGCGGAGTGATGAGCGGACGTAACTGCGAGGTGCGGCGCTTTACCGTTGAGAATCAAAGCAGGCGCGAGCAGCTCAGCGGCAGGCTTACTGTGTATTTTGAGCCTTGTCTTGACAAAAAAGAGCGCTTTGCGGCGCATCCGATGTATTCAAAGCTGTTTTTGGTCGACGAATTTGACCGAGAGAACGGTTGCGCGGTGTTCGGCAGGCGTGACGGCTCTGCCTGTGCCGCTGCGGCGGGGTTTATCGAGGACGGCTTTGCCTTTGAAGGAGCACGCGAAAGGGTGCTGTCCACACCAAGAGGAGTATTTTCACTCGGCGAAAGGGACGGATTTGCATTCGGAAGGGGCAATCCAGACGCTTGCTGCGCTTTTGAGCGGCATATTGAGCTTGCGGCGGGCGGCAAAGGGGAGTTTACGCTCCTGATAGCCGTAGATGAAACAGCCGAGCAGGCGGTCGGTACTTTTGCTGCGGCAAAATCAATGAGCGGGAGCAAGAGGTTATCCAAATCACCGCTTCTCGGTGACAGAGCCGCTGAGGCTGTGCTCGGAGAAATGCTGCCCGCGGTGCTCTATCCGCGCCTGTTTCGCAAGGGGACGGTTATCGGCGACGTTGCGGAGTTCACTCGTGAGGATATATGGAGCTTCGGTATATCCGGCGACTTGCCAATCCTACTCATGAATTTTGCCGATGACGCAGACCAAGCGGCACTGCGGCCGTATATAGTTGCCAACCGATTACTCAGAAGCTGTGGTCTGCGCTCCGATCTGGTGATTGCATATAGCGGCACGGGTGAGTACGGCGCTTCACCCGCCGCAAAGCTGAGAAGCCTCGCCGCCGAGGAGGGCTGCGAGCTGATGATCGGCATAAAAGGCGGTATTCATCTCGTTGATATTGCCCGTCACAGCTACCGACAGAGGCTCGCCCTCGAGCATATGAGCATTTGCGTTCCGCACGGTGCCGAAAACACCGAAAAAGAGCCGCAAAAGCCGTTTAAACCTCTGCCATTGCATCGCATTACCGATAAAAAGAATTCAGAAAGATCAATTAGAGATGTAAAGCGATATAGCTTTACAGATAGTGAAATAACCATAGAAAAAGGACCTGCAACCGTTGATATACCTTGGAATATTGTCTTAGCAAACAAAAGCTGCGGAACAATGCCGTCTGACAAGTCTTTAGGCTTTACATGGGCGCTGAATTCAAGAGAGAACAAATTGACCCCTTGGTACAATGATACCCTCTCCGACAACTGCGGCGAAATGCTGATAATGAAATATGAAGGCATTTTATACGACATTGCAGCCATCGGCACGGTGACATTTACTCCCAATAAAGCGGTTTGGCGGGTCACTGTCGGCGGCGTAGATATTGAAGCCGTCGTTGAGACAGCTGACAGAGGCTGCGTGAAGCGCTGTTCGGTCGAGGCTGTCAATCGCTCAGGTTCGATTCGCAGTTTTGACCTGTTTTATTATGTTTTACCCGTTCTCGGGATCAGCCCGAATTCACCGAGCGTGTTTTTTGCGCGACGAACCGATCACGGTGCGCTGCTTCGCAATGCGCTTGCCGAATTCCCGGGCTCAATGTATCTTCAATGTTCCGCCGTGCCCGAATATGTCACCTTCTCACGCCGAGATTTCTTTGAGGGTAAGCTCAATTCAAACGAAAATGTGCCCGCAGACTGCTGCGCTGCCGTCGGCAAAAGGCTTTCGCTTGCCGCAGGCGGCAGAATAAGGCTTGATTTTACGCTTTCATGGGGTGCAAATGCCGATTCGGCGCTGAAATTGCCCGAGATCGCCTGTTTCACAAACGGATACAGACCTCCGAGGCTGCACAGCGGCTATAAAAAATTTGATTTATTTGCAAATTCGTTCCTTTATTCGCAGATCAAGGTCTGCCGATTTTTGGGGCGTACGGGCTTTTATCAATGCTCCGGCGCTTACGGTTTTCGCGATCAGCTTCAGGATTGCCTCGCGCTCCTCAAAACCGAGCCGCATCTTGCCCGCACTCACTTGCTGCGCTGCGCCGCCGTGCAATTCGAGCAGGGCGACGTACTGCATTGGTGGCACGTTATTGTAAACGGTGGGCAAAAGATCCGCGGTGTCCGCACCAGATGCAGCGACGACATGCTTTGGCTGCCGTATGCCTGCGCTGAGTATGCCGCAGAGACGGGTGATTATGACATCTTTGATGAAAAAGTGCCGTTTATAAGCGGTGCGGCGCTGCCCGACGGCGTAAGCGAGCTTTATATGACACCCTCTCGCACCGCATATAAAGGTACAATGCTTGAGCACTGTATTAAGGCGGTCGATCGTTCGCTGAATTTCGGTGTTCACGGGCTGCCGCTGATAGGCTCATGCGATTGGAACGATGGATTCAGTCGACTCGGCAGCAATAACGATTGCGAAAGCGTTTGGCTCGCCATGTTTCAGGTAGGAGTTTTGCGCCGAATCGCCGATATCTGCACCAAATTCGATATGAAGGACAGAAAGAACAGGTATATTACAGCTTCCGAGGAGCTTGAAAGGAAAATACAGACCGTTGCATGGAGAGGCGACCGCTACGCGAGAGCGATTTTTGCAGACGGCAGTTCACTTGGCGAGGAAAAGGATTTTATAGATATTCTGCCGCAGGCATTTGCTGTGCTTTTAGATATTGGTGACAGCGAAAAAGCCAAAATCGCAGTAAATACCGCCTATGAAAGGCTTTTTTGCCCTGAAAGAGGCGTCACAAGGCTACTTGCGCCCGCCTTCGACGAATCGGAAGCGCAAAAGGTCGGCTATATTGCCGAGTACCCCGAGGGTATAAGAGAGAATTCGGGTCAATACACTCATGCTGCGGTGTGGCTGGCAAGGGCGCTTTTGAAAATCGGTGAAAGAGAAAAAGGGATGAAGGTGCTTGACGGAATTGTGCCTATCGGAAGATATGATAATCCCGAAACAGCAGCAGCTTACAGAGCTGAACCCTACCTGCTTGCAGGCGATATTTCCTGCGGCAACGGTATCAACGGAAGAGCGGGGTGGACAAATTACACCGGCTCTGCGGCTTGGCTGTATCGCACGTTCGCCGACATCGGCCGCAGCGAAGAATAAGATGCGCAGAATACTGTAAAAGGCTTAGACTTTACAAACCGCTCATGCAGGTCATTTATTGACCGGCATGGGCGGTTTTTCTTTGATTTTGCAAGAATTTCGGCAGCTCTAAGGTCGTGAGAATAAACTACAGATAATGAAATACGTAAGGCTTATAAGCTTTACATGTGGACTCTTAATTCTTGCTATGAATAATAATCCGAATTTTATGGGAGTTTATATATACATTTTAAATATGTACCCTTTCGGCGACAGGCAAACCGTCGGCGAACACATAACGTTTTTACCTCCGTATGTAAAGCAAAAGAGCTTTATTGGAAAACTTTTGATTTTAGTTCAACGAAGGAAAAATAAGCGTTGTAAATATAAACAAAAAATCGCGAATTTGCTTGTTGATTTCTAACAAAATGTTAATGAGATTTTGAAAATCGTTGACATTGACCCGCAAATTAGGTATAGTTAATATGACCATATGGTGTGTCCGTGGGCGTAGTGTCGCCATTTTAAATGACATTGTGCACCTCGGCCATGCCGTTACGATAATATCCCGTGCGGCGTCCGCTGTTTTACGGCGATGGTGTAAGCCGAGCGGCGGCCTAAATCAGGAAAGGCGCATGGGGCTGTTATCTCGTTTTAAGGCTTCAATGTGAAAATCTTTATGGAGGTGCACAGATTTGAAAAAGTCAACCCGAATCCTCGCGGTCCTTATGGCTTTTGCGATGCTTATCGGCTCATTCTCGGTCGTCGGCAGCGCTTATCAGGCTTATAAGAGCGAAGCAATCAAGGACTCATACAACGACATTGATACTCCTACTTTTACTACGGAGCAGTATGCGTCTATGGGCCTTGATGAGCTTGACCGTATGCTTGCGGAGGAGAACCTGTTTCTTAATGTATATGTCGGTTCTCTTGATCTCCGCAGCGTGGACAGCACACTCACCAGTGCCGTTTCTCTGGTCGAAAGCCTTCCCTCAACGCTTCTTTCCTTGCTTAAGGATGCCAAGGAGCTTCAGCCCCCCATCCTTAAACTGAAAGGCTATACCAGAGGCACCAAGACCGATCTCGAAATCGTTTATGCGCTGCTTAACCTTCTCGGCGATCTTTCACCTATCGTTCAGAAGTATGCAGCCCAGACGCTTGACCTCGGTATTGCCAACGGCTTCGTCAAGGACTATATGTTCAATGTCCGTGAGCTTCTTATCGGTTTGCTCTACGGTCTCACTCCGGAAGGCAAGACCGCTAAGTTCAATGCCCTCAAGGACGAGCTCCCCGCTAAGTATAAGAGAGATAACGCAACGCTCACCCTTCTTCAGGACCTTCTCAACTACTACGTTCTCGGCACTTGGGAGAAGCTTGATGACAAGTTCGGTGACATAGCGAATTCAAAGGACAAGTATTCATATGTTCTTTACAAGGAATATGCTTTCTCCGAGAAGTATGGCGAGACTGCTCCCGACACTGCAAAATATGATTACTACGGCTGGGTTCATCCCAATCAGTGGGTCACCTTCGGCCTCGGCGGATGCGTGAGAGTTAATGAAGGTGAAACCACCGGCCATAATCCGGATTATTCACTTGTCGACATAACCGGCAATGTAAAGGCCTACGACTTTATCGAGGCTATTATGCGTCAGGCATACAATTATATTGCGGTTCCTGTTCTCAACAGACTTACGAGACCTTGGCTCCGTCAGCTTTGCGGCGTTGAGTATCTCGCCGAAAAGAAAAATAAGACCGTATACAACCAGAATACTCAGCTTTGGGAAAACAACCCCACCTATGACCCCAACTACGACGGTGAAGCTTTTGATGAAGCTGAGCTTATGAAGACAAACACCTTAGCAAAGCTCTTCAACCTTAATGCCGTAGTTCCCAAGGTCGATTTCAGCACATTCGGTGCGAATGATACTTTCGTTGATAAGTTAAACGATATCGCAGGCGAGTTCGCTAATGCGATCCTGAAGAACAACGTCCAGATTGGCGATCAGAACTATAGCTGGACTTGGACTCAGGGCGGCAACCAGTATCTCTTCCAGAATGTTTGCTCTGTTGCAAAATTCGTGCTCCAGATCAGCGGCGATCTCTTCTTCCCCTCATACTTCAAGACGGTTCCCGCTTCGGAAATCGCAACCATGAATGATCAGCAGGTCGTTTCTTACGTCCTCAGAGCTATCTTCAATGGCTCGGTCAAGTGGATCTACATTGATGAGAGCTGCCAGACCATCGCTGATGTTTGCTACAGTGCAGTTGAGCAGCTTGCATGGCAGGATATTCCCGAGATCACCTACACGAAGCCTAATAGGTCTGCCTACGGCACCGACGGCGAATATAACACTGCAATAGTCAACAAGTGCCTTGACATCCTCTTTGATGTTGCGGTTTACAACCTCAATCAGGGCCTTGATATGGTTCCCGGCAAGACCTCCTCGAACCCCATCACGGCAAACGGCCTTCTTAAGTATCAGGGCGACACCGGCTCCTATGAGAATAACTTCGTTCAGATAGCGGCTTGGGCAGTCAGCACTTACGGCTCGATCTTAGCCCTTGACTTCAAGAGCGACGATTACAACGGCAGTGTCGGCAGACTTACCGCTAATGATGTTTGGTCCGACTTTGATACCCTTATTGATGCGATAATCCCCATCAAGTCAGGTAACAATCCTTGGATCTCTGAAGAAATTGCCGGTAATGAATATGTTGCAAAGTCCTTTATCTTTGACAACATTGTTTACCCGCTCACCAACCTTGATGCAAGCGGCTTCGCAGAAATCTTCAAGAGGAATCCCAACGGCGCATTTGCAACGATGACCGGTATCCCTGTTATCATCAACATAATTAATAATGTTTTTAATCTTCTCTTCCCCAACGTATTTAAGCAGGGCGTAACGACCATCGACGGTATTCTTGAGAATAACCTTCTCGGCTCCATGGTCGCTGACATTCTTAAGTCCCTCGGCACCAGCTCCTTCAGCGGCGCTACCAACGGTACTACCATTAACGGCAGAGGCGTTCAGATAGCTAATGTCGCTCTTCCCGTTGTCTGCATGATCCTTGGCCTCAGCGACGCTCAGTCGTTCAAAGAGCTTGAGAACTACATGCCTTCGGTTATTTCCGCTTCCGACGATGAGGGCTTCCTCGTCTACAACGGCTCCAGCGGCGTTAATACCGGCTATACAGATAAGGACGGCACCTTCACCCAGGATAGCCTTTATACTTATGAAATAGTCAGCGCAACCGTTAAGGCCTATAAGAACGGCGGTGTTTCGCAGTCCGTTTCAATTGCGGGCATTGGCTCCGGTAACACCCTTGCCGGCGGCGAGAAGAAGAAGGTTAAGCTCTCCAACCTCCAGGATGGTCAGCTTCTTGAATTCACTATCGAGTATAAAGTTAGGCTCGAAGACGGTAGTTACCTCGGCGGTGTGGGAACCAAGCTTGTAAACACCACCTATTCTTATGTTGCTCCCGCAGGTGCGGATAAGGATGACGACTCCATTGAGAAGTCGATTGACGCCGGCAACAGCCGCTCCGTCAAGTACGAGTCTGAAATCTATATCAAGAGCGGCAAGGCTCTCTCGAGCATCGGCAGCCACGGTATCCGTATTAAGGATAACAACGGCGGCAGTGCTGCCACGGCAACCGTTACCGGCGTTACCAACGGCAACAGCTCCTATCCGTTCGCAGTTATCAACAGTGATGCTAACGCTCTGAGTGTCAGCATGACCGGTGAAGAGGGTACTTACTTCCTCAGCCCGTTCGAGATAGCCAAGAAGGCTGACGGCAAGAATTACGAGAGAATAGAGCCCACTTATCAGCTGGATCAAAACGGCAACACTGTATATGACGACAATGGCGATCCTATCGTCATCGGCAACAACGGCGGCGTTCCGGTCGGTAAGTATACCATTACCGCAGCTGTCAATGTCGGCGGCACCAATGTCAACGTCCCCATTAATGTCCACATCTATAACGATTATAACCTTGGTTCCATCTTTGCAAACGCTGTTGCGGCTAACCGCCAGCAGGGCGACTATAACAGCGATACCGTTACTCAGACTCTGTGGTCAGACTACACCACCGCGCTGAATAATGCTGCTACACTTGCTCTTAAGCCGAAGACCGGCAGCACATTTGAGAGTGACATCAGAGCAACCGACGGCAAGTTTGAGAACCTTTATCAGCAGTATGCAGAGGCTCTTACCAACGCTATTGAAGCTCTTGAAGCGCATGCTATAGACGCCGGCGTCAGCGGTATCGAGCAGGCTCTCGCTGCAATCAACAAGGGTCATGACTTTGTCACCAAGACCTATACCGCAAACGGCAAGACCTATAATTATCGCGAGCCCATGAACTACTATGAGGTCGGCTTCCCGTTCTTCGGTATGCGTGACTATGTTCCCCACACTTACAATCAGTTCAGGACTGCAAGAGACAGAGCCAACAAGATCATTAATTCTCAGGTATTCTACATCAATACTCCGCTTGAGGGCGACTATACCGATGAAGAGCTTGCGGCGTTCAATGAATCTATCAAGGCTTATGACAAAAATACCGCGAATAAGAGCGCAGTCAGCTCGATCGAATCGGCTTATGCGATCCATATGCTTGAACTTACCGGCAGACGTCTGATCAGACTTGTTGCCAACAAGTCCAAGCTTGAAAAGGTCATTGATATGTGCATCACCAACGCAGATATCAACGCAGGCGGCGCTTCCTACTACACCTCAGAATCCTGGAATAACTATCAGAATGCTAAGACCTTCGCACTGAAGGTTGCTGCAGAGGCCACCGGCACTGCGGAGAATCCCGCCGATCTTACCCCCTCCAAGGTCAACGTTGCTATGGTCAACCTGATCTCGAGCTGGAAGAGACTTGTTAAGGGCTGCGACTACACCGCTCTTGATAATGCTGTTACTGCTTCGCAGAGCATCCTTAACCAGGCGGCTACCCCCGAGGAGAACAACACCTACAAGGTATTCACCAAGGACAGCTATGACGCTTTCTATGCGGCTTATACCGCTGCAAAGAAAATCGACAGAAACCTTGCTGATACTGTCGAAAACAACAAGAAGATCGCTGAGATAGCTCAGAACCTTGTTGACGCAATAGCTAACATTAAGGAAGTAGGCCAGGGCGGAGCAGACCCCGTATGGGCACTCATCACCGACGCCGGATACTCCACCTACAACGCTTATGCTGAACCGTACTCTCCGTGGATAGAGGAGAACAGAGAGCTTCTCGATTATGTCGGCGGTGTTGTCCTTGCGGATCAGAATAGCTATGAGCTTACAGGCCTCATCTTCGGTATCCCCGAAGGCGGAATAAGCGGCTTCGAAGGGGTTGTCAATGCTGACACTCTTGAAAATACGACTGTTGAACTCCTCCCGAATGAGGCAGGTATTAACAGCACCGGTTCGCTCCTTGTTGTAAAGAATGCAGAGACCGAAGAAGTCATAGCTATTTATATGCTTGTACTTCGCGGTGATGTTGACGGCGACGGCGAAATCAACGCAATGGATCAGATGCCACTCGACCTCTTTATGGAGTTTGAGGAAGACTGGATCGGTGAAGATAACCTGAAGTATAAGTACTTCGGCGGTGACGTTAACTACGACTACGAAGCTGACGCTATGGACTCCATGTATTTCGATATGTATGTCGAGATGGACGCCGATATTTCTCAGACAAGCCAGGGCGGTATGGTATCCGTTGACGGTGAGTTTGTGTCATAACAGATTTAATAACAGAGCGTGCCGATGCTGATTTCGGCATCGGCATGCTCGCCAAAGCTCTTACTTATCCAAAATATATTTAGGATGAAGCACAATTTAATATTGTGATCATAATAAAAGGAGGAAAATGAGCTAATGTCAAAATTTAAGCGTTTTCTGAGTTCATTCCTTGCTCTCACAATGGTGCTCGGAATGTTCTCGATGCTCGGCGGTGTATTTGCCGTTGACGCATCAGCAGCGACAATGCAGCCATACACTACTCACATCAAGACTTATGCAGAGCTTGAAGCAGAGTATCCCGACGGTTTCCTGTATATTGCTGCAGAGTACTTAGAGGCGGACGGTACCCCCACGGATCATATCGTCGCGCCCGGAGATGAGCTTACCGTCAGATGGTATATCAAGTCTTCTTTCTACCTTTTTAATGGTCGTTTTGACCTTTTGGTTGATCGAAATGTTTTTGATATAACCAACGGTCAGGCAAGCGGCTGGTCGGCAAAATTCGGCCCGGATCTTGTCGAGGGCAAGGCTTATCCCACCAGCAACTACCCCAAAGTTTTTTCAAAGACAGCACTTTCGGAAATCAATCCCAATTATACCAGAGATGATCATGATCCCCAGTTCAGCCTTATCACCAACTTTGCAACTGCCGGTAGTAAGTATCTTACTTATTCAGCTTCCGCTGGCTATGGCAGTAGAATTTTCACTGCTGCAGAGGATATTGAGTTTGCAAAGCAGATAGACTTCTACGCTCTGAATATTTATTACGGTACTGATACCACCGGTTATAAGCTTACCGATGATATGTACATTTGTGAAGCCACACTGAAGGTCAGAGATAAAGCAGCAAACGGCACAATTGCCAAGACCTTCCTCCCTGAAGAAGCTACAAAGCTTCATCAGTCGGTGGGCACCAGCTACATTGCTGTTTCCGAACAAGACGGCAAGGCCACTGCAAAGTCGTTTGAAAAGAGTCCAATCTTCAATGCAAGCATGTTCGACTATGCGGGCATGACCCAGCAGTTCCTTATCAGCACCGGCAGCACTCCCGTTCAGGAGCACACTGCAACCTTCATGGCTAACGACGCTGTTTACAGCAGCGCAACTTACGCCGAGGGCGCAGAGATCGCTGCCCCCGCAACTCCTCCCACCAAGGACGGCTACACCTTCGCTGGTTGGTCACTTGACGGCACTAACGTTGTTACCTTCCCGCAGACCATGGGTACTGCCGATGTAACTTACACCGCAGTATTCGTTGAGAATGCGAAGTATAAGGCAACATTCCTTGTTGACGGCGCAGCCTACGGCGACGTTAATTCCTATGCAGAGGGCGAGCAGATCGTCGCACCTGCAGATCCTTCCAAGACCGGCTACACCTTCACCGGTTGGGATCCCGCAGTAGGCACCATGGGCAACGCTGACATGACCTTCAACGCAAAGTTTGAAGCTAAGACTTACAATGTTAAGTTCATGAACGGCGAAGTTCAGCACGATGCAAACACCGTTAAGTATGACGGCGCTTACACCCTTCCCGCAGCACCGACTAAGGACGGTTACACCTTCGCAGGCTGGGTTGACGCAGAAGGCAACGCAATGCCCGCAACCCACACCACCGACGGCGACGTGACCTTCTATGCTAAGTGGGTCACCTCCGCTTTCGACGCTAAATTCTATCTTGACGCTGCTAAGACCAATCTCTACGACACTAAGAGTGTTGAGTTCGGCGCAGCTATCACCGCTCCCGCAGCACCCTCAAAGACCGGTTACACCTTCAAGGGCTGGTCGCTTGACGGCTCCACCGTCCTCGCTGATCTCGGCACCATGGATACCGAGGGTAAGGACTTCATCGCTGTATTTGAGGCTCTCAGCTCCGGCGTGACCTTCTATGACGGCGACACGGTTCTCGAAACCAAGACCGGCAACTTCGGCGATAAGATCAACGCTATCGACGATCCCACCAAGGCAGGCTATACCTTCGCAGGTTGGGTTGACGCAAGCGGCGCTGACGTTACCTTCCCCGTAACCCTTGGCCTTGACCCCATCAGCGTTTACGCTAAGTGGACTGCGAACCCGATATTCATCGAGTTCTATGACGGCACAAACTTCATTAGCGGCGGCGAGCAGAATTGCGGCGAAGCTATCGTGGCTCCCGAGGCTCCCGTCAAGGCCGGCTACAACTTCGTGGGCTGGGTCGACGCGAACGGCGATGCAATGCCCGCAACCGTTCCCACCGCTGACGCGAAGTACTACACCAAGTATGAGGCTGCTAATTACAACGTAACCTTCAAGGCTGACGGCGAGACCGTTAGATCCGAAGAAGCTCTCTTCGGCAGCACCATCGTTCCTCCCGACGCTCCCTCCAAGGTTGGTAACACCTTCAAGGGCTGGGCTGTTGAAGGCACTACCGATATAGTTACATTTGACGACAACACCACGGTTCCCGTCGGCGGCGTCACCTATGTTGCTATATTCGAGGTCAACACCTATAAGATCACTTACTATGTTGATAACGTAATCGTTAAGGTCGACGAGTATAAGTACGGCGATAAGGTCACCGCTTATACCTATACTCCGGAAGCAGGCGAATCTTTCGGCGGTTGGACTACCACAATCCCCGAGACCATGCCCGCCAATGACGTTAACATTTACGGCACCACCTCAACCAACAACTACACCGTGACCTTCAACGTCAACGGCAAGGAGTACGCGAAGCTCTCCTTTGCTTACGGCGCGACCGTTACCGCTCCTGCGTATACGGTTCCCGAGGGCTACAGCTTCACCGGCTGGAATCTTCCCGAGACCATGCCCGCAGAGAACATCACCCTTGACGCAACCCTCACCAAGAACTCCTACTTCGTTAAGTATTACCTCTTTGAGGGCGATACCGAGCCTTATAAAGAGTTCACCGTTTACTACGGCGACGTGATCCCCGTTCCCGATGAGCCCGAAAAGCCCGGCTATCAGTTCCAGGGTTGGGATTATGAGAATCTCGGCACGGCTACCATGCCCGCACAGGCTCTCAACATCTACGCCAACATGGCTAAGGAAGAGTACGCCATCGAGTTCGAAGGCGCAGACGGCACTATCGTTTCCGATTGGATCGGTTACTACGGCGACGTCATAAATGCCGATCAGGCTCCCGAGGTTACCAAGGAAGGCTCACGTTTCGTCGGCTGGACCGTCAACGGCGTTGATGTCACCTTCCCCTACACAGTAAAGGGCGACACCACCTTCGTTCCCAAGTTCACCACCAACGGCTACATCCTTACCTACATCGTTGACGGCGAAGTTTACAGCCGCAATACCTACGATTTCGGCGCAGCGCTTCCCGCAGCCGACACTCCCACCAAGGAAGGCCACACCTTCTCAGGCTGGGATAGGGAAACTCCCGCAACCATGCCCGCTGAGGATATCACTATCAGCGGTAGCTTCACCCCCAATAAGTATGACGCAACCTTCTATAAGGATGGCGTACTTTTCGCAACCGTTCCCACCGATTTCGGTCAGGTTCCCGTTGCTCCCACTGAGGGCCTTGAAAAGGTCGGCTACACCTTCACCGGTTGGAATCCCGCCCTTACCGCTATCGGCGTTGACGGCGCAAGATACGACGCAATGTATGTTGCCCAGAACGTTGATTACAAGGTCAATGTTTACACCATGGGTCTTGACGGCAACTATGGCGAGCCCGAGGTTCTGAGCTACACCGCTACTGCCGACAGCTCCGTCACTTACCCCGCAGCAGAAAAGACCGGCTTCACCATCGCAGACAACAGCGTCCTTTCCGGCACCGTTGCTCCCGACGGCTCGCTCGTCCTCTCTGTTTACTATTCACGCAATCAGTACACCTTCAAGACCGTCGTTGACGGCGTTGAGGCTCCCGTAACCTACTACTACGGCGCTGATATCGAGGCTCCTGCGGCTCCCGTCAAGGAAGGCTACACCTTCGTTAAGTGGGATGCTACCATCCCCGCAACGATGCCCGCAAGAGACGTCACCGTTACCGCAGTATTCAAGATCAACCAGTACACCATCACCTTCGTTACCGATGGCGGCACTGCTGTTGCTCCCATTACTCAGGATTACGGCACCGCAGTTACTGCTCCCGCAGCTCCCACTAAGGTCGGTTACACCTTCGCAGGCTGGGATAAGGCTATCCCCGAGACCATCCCCGCTGAGAACATGACCATCACCGCTAAGTGGACTGTTAACCAGTACACCATCACCTTCAATACCGACGGTGGCTCCGATGTCGCTCCTATCACTCAGGATTACGGCACCGCAGTTGCTGCTCCCGCAGCTCCCACCAAGGCCGGTTACACCTTCGCAGGCTGGTATAAGGACGGTGTTGCTTACACCTTCACCACCATGCCCGCTGAGGACATCACCCTTACCGCTAAGTGGTCCACCGACAGCCACAACGCTATCTTCGTAATTGACGGCGTTGAGACTATCGTTCCCACCGAGTTCGGTCAGGTTCCCGTTGCTCCTCCGGCCTCCAAGATTGGTTACACCTTCACCGGTTGGGATAAGGAGCTTGTAGCAATGGGCACTGAGGATGTTACCTACACCGCTCAGTTCAAGGCTAACACCTATGACGCTATCTTCGACGCTAACGGCGGTGCTTTCGCCGACGGCAAGACCAGCGTTACCGTTCCCACCGTATTTGACACTGCTATCGTTGCTCCCACCGAAGAGCCCACCAGGTATGGCTACACCTTCAACGGTTGGTCACCCGCAGTCGGCAACATGACCTCTGAGGGCATCACCTTCACCGCTCAGTGGAAGCAGGATCTCAGCATCTGCCGCATCCAGAACGTTACCAGAGTTACTCCTAACGTCTATGGCAGACAGGTTGCTGATTACGAAGTCACCGTTAAGGGCAGCCCGATCAAGATCGAGTTTGCTTACACCGGCGGCTCCGAGGTCTACTGGCAGTATGACAGACACGATCCCATCATCGACCTCAACGATGTCGAGGCTACCGGTCTCTTCCTCATCAAGGCTTACAATGCAGCCGGCGAAGAAGTTGCACTTGGCTCCGCTGACACCGATTACGAGGTTTGGAGCATCAGAGCTATCTACACCGAGGGCACTTATAAGGTCCGCGCTAAGGTCGCTCACAGTGATGATTCTTGGGAGCCTAAGGATATCGCTTACGACTTCGTCAACACCTATGACGTTGAGCCTATCGATCCCAACGATCTCACCTCCGCTACCATCTCCAAGACTACCGTTAAGCGTGGCGACTATGTCTATCTGACCGTCGTTACCTCGACCAAAGTCAACAGAGTAAGGATCGCTAAGACCGAGGCCGATGGCACTCTTGCCACCGTCGCTTTCTCGACCACCGCTAAGAATCCCGACAACCTTACCATCACTGACGCTGACGGCGTCAGAACCTGGAACATCAGGATCAGATTCTCCTATGTCGGCAACGACGATTATCAGATCCAGAATTGGAAGCTTCAGTACCGCAAGGTTAACGGCGATAAGTGGCTCGACAGCGAGTATAACTACGACATCAAGATCACGAAGTATGCTGAGACCGTATCCCCCGTTGAGGGTAAGGATCCCTTCAGCGTAATCTCCGTTGCGACTCCCGCCGACGCTATTGCTAAGGGCAGCTTCGCAGAGGTTACCGTCGTGACCACCAGTGATGCTTCGAGGATCCGCCTGACAGTTGCCGGCAGGTCCAGCACCTATCTCAAGACCTCGCAGAACACCGTTTCCGTTACCGATAACGACGACGGCACCACCACTTGGGTCGTTAAGTACAGATTCGCTACCGCTGGCACCGCCACGGTAACTGCTCAGGCTCGCGGCAATGCTTGGTCATCCGCTGTTGCCGGCGCAGATGTTACCGTTGCCTGATCAACGGTTCACCTCAGTCTGTAACTGAATAATTCCGGGCCGCAGGGGCTTGCTCCTGCGGCCTTTTTCTGTCTGAAAGTAAATGTATAAATATGCATAAATATTCAATGCACCGCATTGAGCTGCGGCTGCGTCTTGTCTGGCGCGTATCCGTGCGGCAACACAGCTTGCGGACGCAAAAATGCAAAAAGTCCTTGATATTACAGTGAAATGTTGTTTGAGGAGGGCACGGATGACGGCATGGAAAGACACGCAAAGGGGATAAAAATCCGAAAAGCGCAAATTCTGCGCTGTCGGCAGTATGTAAATATTCGGTGAATATACAGTTAAAAATTCACTTTGGGCTTGTACGATTTACCTACAAAAATCTGCCCGTCGGCGGGGCGGGGGAGGGCGGCGGTCGACGCTCTGAGAGCCTTGATTCAGCACGAAAAAGGGGGAAAAGTGCAAGAAAAAATGATGTTTGTCAAAACTCACAAAAACGGCAAAAAGCATTTGTGCATATCGGCAAGGTTATAAAAAAACCCTGCCGATTTT
>ULTX01025203.1_pt1 | contig 16874 bp, 10 predicted proteins | sample 1958041 | NCBI WGS metagenome assembly ULTX01 (sample SAMEA4835747, study PRJEB28245) | human gut metagenome | biome: gut microbiome; material: fecal sample | place: Denmark | collected 2008
TTTGTCTAATTATTAGTAAGTTAATTTATAGAACATCCCTACATTTATTTAGTAGATAAGGGACTTATCAATATTGGCTACAAAAGTATTGAAATTTTAGAAAACAAAATGCATTGATGAATTAAACGTTTTGTGTTGTGTCAAAGGAATCATATTTTTCCGACAATCGATCAAAAGGAATTTGCGCAAAAGTGTTTACGTGACAATACGTTAGAAATTGTAACAGATGTGTATTATCAAAAAAAATATTACTTTCTTACAACCCTAACAAATTCAAATTAGAAGAGTTTGTAAAGGGAACGTTGTTTATATGTAGCTCTACATCAACAGGAAAGTATGGATTGATCTGTAATTCATGTTACCAAGCGCCGTTTATTTATGAAAAAATCAAATATGATAATTTGCATAACATAATAATTGCGTACAAAGAAAACAAGCTTATAGATTTATACAATGACGAAGGCTCGTTGGTAGTTTATGATTTGCCTCCGCGTTCTTCTATAGAGAATTATTTAGGCAATTTGAAAATACATAAAAAAGACTTTGACGAGGTTGGTTCGTTTTATTACAATAGTTATGGTCATAACTTTTACATGGGATATGCAATGGTTAGGAAATGGAATAAAGTAGGGATAATAAATTGTGATGGCATAATTAAAATTCCTATAAAATTCGACAAAATAATTGACTATGTGACACGGGATATTATTGTAGATAGATTTAGGCATCCAGTTCCATTGTTTATTATTTGTTTACAAGAGGAAAGAGACCAAGAAATTTGTCAAAAGAGAATTGCCAGACAAAAGAAACCTAGTTATAACGATTATATCTATATCTGTGTTAATGATAGGATAAAAGCACTAAAGTATGCTTTCGTTAGCGCCAAAGCGACTCGTAAGGGTTTTTATATAGTTTCGTCATTAAAGTTATTTAGATATATCGACGACATGGGTGGTAATGCATGGTATTCCGATGATGAATATTATTATGATGATGACTGTTATATTCCTGAATTAGAAGTTTATGTTGATAATATTAATATATTAAACCAACATTGTTTCGGTAAAATTGACGCCTTCGGAAATGAGATATATTCATGTAAGTATACATTTAAAGAAATTATCTTTTTAGGTGAAGATAGATTTTTAAAAGTTGAAGAATCTAATAATGATAAATGTATAATAGCCAAAGATGTGTATGTGAATAAAATAGGGTTGCTTGATAATGATAAACAGCCTATTTGTGAGTTTGAATATTCCTCTATAACTAAGTTTAACGAAATCGGCCTTGCTGTTATTGAGAAAGTAAATTCAAATTCTAATGAGTCGTTTACTACTAAAGGGCTAATAAGCGAAACTGGAAAAGTTATATTGCCATGTGATTATTCTTTTATAGGTAGCACAGAAGGTTTAACCAATAGTTCTAGCCCTATATTTATGTATGGAAAGTATATAAAAATACGAAATAAAAATAACGCATACGGAATTGCTGATACACAAGGAAATATAATTGTACCATGCATATATGAGCAGTTGGATTTCTTTGAACATGATTATTTTAAATTTTACAAAGATGATTTAGTAGGATTGTCCCATATAACAGACTATAACAAAGTTCTCCTTCATTGCCGTTATACAAAAATTAGTAAGTATACAAATTTCATGGAAAATTTAGATGCGAAAACAATGGATGAAGAAAAAAACAAATATCTTGTAGCACAATATACTAATGGATGTGATATTATAGACATCAACCGTGAAGCTATAATATTCTCTGTCTATAAAGAAGAAGCGATCATTGATGTTTTTTTAATCTTGAAAGATTGTGTCGTAATTAGAATAAACAAAAAGAATATTAATACTTTTCGAATATATTCGAAATTTGAAAACAAAAGTAATGTTTATTTCGAATATTCAGGAATAGGGAATATGAATGATCGGTATGTTCAAGTTTCTAAAGATAGTAAATGGGGAATATTTGATTTAAACAATTACTCAGAACTGATTCCTTGTAAGTATTATGAAAATATAGGTCAATTCTATATGGAATCAGGTATAGGCAAACAGTTTATGTTTAATGAGCACAACAATCTGGCTCTTGTAGATTATGAACACAAATATGGTTTTATAAACAAACAGAATGTAAAAATTATAGACTGCAAGTATGATTTAGCTCGTCCATTTAAAAATGGCTTTTGTAGGGTTATGGTTAATGATAAATGGCAATTTCTTAATAAAAGAGGAATACCTATCTCTGGTACATTTAGTGAAGCATGGAATTTTAAAGAAAATTTTGCCGCAGTCAAAATCGATGATAAATGGGGATTTATAAATGTTGAAGGATTTGTCATTGCAAATGGTTTTGAGGAAGTTCGTGACTTTAGTGATGGATTTGCTGCAGTTAAAAAAAATAATAAATGGGGGTTTATAAATACAAAAGGTGAATTAAAAATACCATTTCGGTTTACAAAAGTGTGTTATTTTTATGATGGACTTGCAGCTGTTGCATTCAAAAAAAGATATGGCTATATTGATAAGACCAATAAGACCATAATACCTTTTGATTATGAAGATGCAGGTCCATTTATTGAGGGCATTGCAGAAGTTGACACTAATGACGAATTTGTAACGTGCATTAATAAGAATGGAAATATTGTAAAGTCGTACAAAAATCCGCTCTATATAGAAAAATAGTTTATAACGAAGGTGGTGTGCTATGACAGAAGGACAATTTGGAGATATGCCAAGTAATTTTGATGGATATATCGACATATAAAGCGGCCTAAAGAGCTTCAGCGCCTTTGCTGATGGAAGTGACGTTTGCCTATTGTTTGGTATTGTCGATGATGGCACTATCATAGGTTTGGCTAATGCTAAATCAGATGCAAAATTTATCAATCAGAAAATAAAGGAGCGCATAGGCCCTATGCCACAAATCGACTTGAAGATAGGGTGTGCAGAAGACCGAGAGCTCCTCATTCTTCATGTGCATGGCGGTGAAGATTCACCATGTTATTATATAGGCGACAGCGTGTTTGAAATCTTTGTACGCACATTGGCAACGTATCGGCTGTGGCTGATAGTACAGGACATAAGCGTTTGGTACTAAGAGGTCGCAACTCATCTTTCGACGCACGCCCAAGGTTAAACAAAAAAACTAAGAATAGACCAGGTTTGGCAAAATCAAGGTTGTTTCTTTGATCGGAGGGGAGTGGGGCTGGATTTCGAAAACGTTAAACGTTAAACGTTAATGGTGGCAGGCGGCAACCGCTCCGCCTCCTTCCGGTTGTGTTGTTACATCTTAACGTTTAACGTTTTTGTTTTTGCATGTAGTGTAAGGGAAGAGGAAAAATGGAGAGAATATGGGATAGTGTAGTAAAATTTATTGATATAAATGTGCGGAATAATTCTCAAGGCGTTATGATAAAAATATAGAATATCTTTTAGTATTATAATATATACTGTATATAAATATGTGATATTGTAGTGTGTATGTGTGCTATTTCTTTTATATCGTGTTTTTAAAATTAAGAAGAGTGATCTTCCTTTCCACGACCTATAGCCGTTTTTGAAAACGTTAAGCGTTAAACGTTATAGTATGTGGAAATATTACAACTGGGTGTTTTGGGGCATAACCGATAGGTCTTGTTGGCTTCATGGCGAGGTTGTTTGTTCAATCAAAACGTGACTTGGAGGCAAGGTCTTCTATGCGACTTGTCCTTGCCCTGAAATGAAAAAGTTAAAACGTTAAACGTTAATAGGGTGGAAACGGGGAGCAGCACATCCGTTCCATCAACCGTATTTCCCCCGCGGATCGGTCCTAACTTATGATTATGAGTAATCCTAAGTTACGGCCATGTGCGGTCGTAAGCAAGCCTCGGCAAGGTGTTTTGTCGTTTAGTGAAGATTGTGTTTCGGGCTGTGTCATGATTGGGTGTACATGACGGCTTGCACAACTCAAATTATTCGCCCGAAAAAGTAAGTTAACTTCGTTGGCCTACGAAGTTAACTTCATCAGCCTACGAAGTTAACTTCATCGGCCAACGAAGTTAACTTCATAAAAAGGGGTGAAAAAATGCGTGCTTGCCGCCACGGTAGACTCGGGGGGCAAGGTAGGGCAAGGGTAGGGGCTTTTGGGGCGCGCCCCAATATGACAAGCCTGCTATTTATAGTCCTTCTGTCAGAAACTTGCGAAGATGTATGTGCGTGATGCCGTCATCATCATTCTTGGTGAGCAGAGGGGTCATGGAGATAACGTACTTCGGATAGTTGTCCTTGATGGCACGAAGATAGCCAAACACTCTTTTCTCCTTATTTATATAGATGATATTGTTGCTGCTATCTGATATTTTACGGTCACGAATCATCTTCATCATGCAGCTTTTGCCCACACGACGTTGGCCTACTAAGACGATGATGGTCTCCTTGCCAAGAAACCTTTCTATCTTGTCGATATATGATTGACGAATAATAGTTGCCATGATTTTGTCTTTTGTAGAAGAAACTTTTTGCAAATACACGACTTTTATCTTTTATAGAAGATAAAATGTGGGACGATTGTGCTTTTGTCTTCTATAAAAGATAAAAAACTCCCTCGATTTGCAATACGATAAAGCTGCACTCGGCAATAAAAAAGAATGTGATTCTTTTTGTATTGCTCTCGATTTGCATTATCTTTGTACCATGATATTCTATTTCTCAGGCACAGGAAATACGCTATGGGCAGCACAGACGCTTGCCGAGCGGTTGGGAGATCGGCTTGTCAATATGGCCGACGAGATAGGGGGGGAGGGACGTTATACCCTCGGAGAACGTGAGGCCATCGGCTTCGTCTTTCCCGTTCATGGCTGGCGTACGCCCCGCCTTGTCCGGCAGTTTATCGACCAGCTCTCGATAGATGCTGGTGGAAAGTCCCACTACGCCTACCTCATCCTCACGGCAGGCGACTCCATCGGTCGCACCGTGGAGCGTCTGTTGCCCCATCTGCGCGCCAAGGGTATTGATCCTCAGCTTTTTGCCTCGATCATCATGCCCGAGTCCTATGTCGGACTGCCCTTCATGGATGTCGATACGCCCGCCAAGGAGCAGAAGAAGAAGGACGAGGCTGCCCGCCAGCTCGACGCCCTCGTTGAGACCATTGCCCGATGGGACTGCAGACGGCGTGACGACTCTTTTCGCTCGCTCACACGCGGTCCGATCCCAGGGTTCTTCTCCGGTCCCGTGGGGAGCTTCTTTGAGCGTTTCCTCATCACCGACAAGCCCTTTCATGTCGTTGCCGATCGCTGCATCAAGTGCGGACGTTGCGCCAGCGTCTGTCCCGTAGGCGATATCGAGGGCGGCAAGGGCCGTCAGCCCCAGTGGCTTCACCACGACGACTGCCTCACCTGCTTCTCCTGCTACCACCATTGTCCCACCCACGCCATTGAGTTTGGCGGACGGACGAAGCACAAAGGACAGTATTTCTATACGCGCAGGAAGTAGGGCGGGGGAGGGTTTGTCCTCCCGCCTTCGGGATGGTCTCGGGACGCCTTCGGGAGAAGACCTATCGCTCCCTCTGCTGGATGTACTGATATGAATCCTAACTTTTCAAGCCCACAGGAGGAATAGGCGTTGTCGAATCGTTGGTCTGAATCCTGTATTCCCAATCCTCGATGGTTCTGGTTGTGGTACTGAAGTTGATACCTATTTTAACGAGCTTTCTGCCATCAGCCTCAAAAGGAACCATATAGCCTTTATCGTCTATTTGGGCTAAGGCTTCCTGGGCGGACTTGTTGATTTTTATCTCGAAGACGAAGATGGTGCTGGGAGAGAACATCACGGCATCGGCTCTTCCCCTACAACTCTTTACCTGTGTGAGAACAGCTATGTTCATCATCGAAAGCATGATGTAGAAAACGGTCTCATAATAATACTCGTTTTTCTGCATATCTGCCAGTACGTCCTTTCCGCCTTCTGGATAAGGTATAGAGGCAAAGTAGGACCTCATCAGCGTCATCGCCTTGTCGATATCTCCATACACCAACGCTTGATAGAATTTTGCCGCAAAGCCAAGCGAAGTGCCATCGCTCAGATTCGTGTAAAGCGGCAGCAGGTTCTCCATCAATCCTCCCTTTACTTCCTTGTTTGGAATACCCAGATAGTATCCATTGGTCAAAGGATCATATTTTTTGATAGTAAGATAACCGCTCTGATAAAGCAGCGGGAGGGCATCCGTCATTCTTTCCGTAGGACGGTCGAATGAGGACGGAAAGGCGAAAACCTCATCCAGATTCATAACGTCCGTGTTGAATCTTTGCATCTGATGAATCAGATAAGTAGGAGTGCCTGTGGCAAACCAGTAGCTGCTGATGTAACCGGCGGCAAAGCAACGCATCAAACTGAAGGGATTGAAGATATCCGGACAGTTGCGGCTGAAATGATAGCCATCATAGTTTTCGGTCAACTCTTGCTCCATTCTTTCAAAAGTCAATCCGTTGGTTGCTGCCAACTGCTCAATGTCCTGTTTCAGAGTCGTGGTGAGTTCTTCCTTGGTAATGCCGCAGATGGCAGCGAACTCTGGGTCCATGCTGATATTGGCCAGATTGTTGATGGTACTGAAGATGCTGAGCTGTGAGAATTTCGTGATTCCCGTGATGAAGGCGAACCTGATGTGGGCGTCATTGGCCTTGATTGGGGCATAAAACTCCTGCATGACGGTCCTGATCGCTGCGAGTTTGTCCTCGTCGTGGAGCACATCAAGAAGCGGAGCGTCATATTCGTCTATTATAATGACAACAGGTTTGCCTGTGTGCTCTTTTGTCGAGACAATCAGGCTTTTGAGTCTGTCTCCGGGAGTTTTGCTTTCTGGACTCTTTCCCCAAATGCTTTCATATTGGGAAAGCAAGACGTTGAATTTAGATTGTAAATCTTTGAGATCGCAATTCTTGAATGTTGACATGTCGAAGTGAAGGACTGGGTATTCCGTCCACTCCTTTTCCAAGCCCTCGATGGCAAGCCCCTTGAACAGATCTTTCTCACCTGCAAAATAGGAATGAAGCGTACTGCTGAGAAGGGATTTTCCGAAGCGACGGGGACGGCTGAGAAATACATATTTGTACTTCTTGGTCATCCGATAGACGAGTGCTGTTTTGTCTACGTAAACGCATTGTCTTGCGATGAGGTCGCTGAAAGTCTGTATTCCCACAGGATAAATTCTTTCCACCATGGTCTTTGCTTTTTTTTCTTTGTGGCAAAGTTACGAAAAGTTTTTGAGTATAGAGCGAATAAAAAGAAAAAGGTTTTTACGAGAAATAGGGTGACAAGGTCGTTCGTGTGGTTTCAATACAACTTTTGGCGTATAAGAAAACCTGTCGGATACTAATAAAAACAGTCGGATACTACTAAGAAACCCCAACCAGCCTGAGGCTGATTGGGGTTGATATGATAGTCTTCTGTCTATTCGGTTGGGCTTTCGGCTATATGACTTGTCTTTCAGACTACTCCATAGGTCCATGAGCCTTTCTGACTACTCCATAAGTCTTTTGACAACCTATTCTTCCGTCGTTCTGCTGTCGGCCAGCACCCGCCATAGCTTTTCGTCGGGCAGGGGCGAGACGACATCGATCGGCTGTTTGCTCACAGGATGGACAAAGGCCACGCGGTGGCTTAGCAGGCTGATGCCTCCATCGGGATTGGATCGCGGCGCGCCATACTTCAAGTCGCCCTTGATGGGGCAACCGATATGAGCCAGCTGCGTGCGGATCTGATGGTGGCGTCCCGTGAGCAGGTGGATTTCGAGCAGCACGTAGCGGTCGCTACGCCCGATGACCTTGTAGCGCAGCATAGCCTTCTTGCTGCCCGCCACCTCGTGGTCGTAGGCATAGGTCTTGTTCTGTCGCTCGTTGCGCACCAGCCAGTTGGTCAGCAGTCCCTCCGCTTCGGCCGGCTCATGCTGGACGATGGCCCAGTAGGTCTTGTGGACCTCACCCTTGCGAAACAAATCGTTGAGGCGGCTCAGCGCCTTCGAGGTCTTGGCAAAGACGACCAGTCCGGCCACGGGGCGGTCCAGGCGGTGGACCACACCGAGAAAGACGTTGCCCGGCTTCTGATATTTCTCCTTCAGCCATTCCTTGACGGTATAGGAGAGCGGAAGGTCGCCCGTCTTGTCGCCCTGTACGATTTCGCCCACCTCCTTATAGACGACGATGACGTGGTTGTCCTCGTAGAGTGGCTGCATCGTGCCTTACATGTTCATGCCGCCATCGACCTGGATGACCTGGCCGCTGACATAGCTTGAGAGGTCGGAGGCGAGGAAGAGGCAGACGTTGGCGATATCCTCGGTCTGTCCGCCACGGCGAAGAGGAATCTTGGCCATCCAGCCCTTGCGGATCTCCTCGGAGAGCTGGGCCGTCATCGGAGTCTCGATGAAGCCCGGGGCGACACAGTTGGCGCGCACGCCCTTGGGGCCGAGCTCCTGGGCGATGGACTTGGCCAGACCGATCATGCCTGCCTTGGAGGCCGAGTAGTTGCACTGGCCAGCGTTGCCGTGGACACCCACCACGCTCGACATGTTGATGATGGATCCGCCACGCTGGCGAAGCATGATGGGAGCGCAAGCGTGGATGAAGTTGAAGGCCGACTTCAGGTTGACGTTGAGGACGGCATCCCATTGTGCCTCCGACATGCGGAGCATCAGGCCGTCCTTGGTGATTCCGGCATTGTTGACGAGGATGTCGATACTGCCGAAGTCGGCGTGGATCTGCTTCACGACGGTCTCGGTCTCGGCAAAGTCGGCGGCATTGCCCGCATAGGCGCGGCAGGTGACGCCCAGGGCCTCGATCTCCTGGCGTGTGGCCTCAAGGCCGGCAGCCATGTCGTCGTTGAGGACAAGGTCGGTGAATGCGATGTTAGCGCCCTCGCTGGCGAACTTCATCGCCACGGCCTTGCCAATACCACGGGCTGCACCCGTAATCAATGCTGTTTTTCCTGTTAAAAGTCCCATAAATCTTTTATTTTGTTGTTGTTACTGTCCTTGTTTCAAAGTCGTCTTGCCCAATGCGCCATAGACCACCTTGGCCACCATCGGCCGCGAGGTCTCCTCGGTCAGCCCGTGGCCCAGCCGCCCGTAGATGAACGGCACCTCCAGGCCCTTGATACAGTAGTGGGTGATGTCGGCGACCAGATAGACGTCGTCGATGTCAAACTCGCCGTCGGCCTTGGCTTCGGAATAGACCTTGCGGAAGAGTTCGATCTCGTCCTCGTCGAAGTTCTTGCGCACCTGCTCCACCTTCCAGATGTTGCGGAAGAACTCCGCGCGCAGGTTGCCGTTGCGGATGACGGTCTCCTTGATCATGCTCAGATGGGTGTAGATGAGCTCGATGATCTTGTCCTGGGGACTGATCTTCTTGTTGGCCACTTCGTCCAGCTTGTCCGACAATCGCTCCAGCTCCGACTCGATGACGGCGGAATAGACGTCGTCCTTGCTTTTGAAATAGGTATATAGCGTGCGGCGACCTTTGCCCGAAGCTTTGGCAATGTCGTTCATCGTAGTGTTGGCTATGCCGTTCTTGGCAAACAACTGCCGCGCTACGTCAACTAGTTTTTGTCTCGTTTTCGATATGGACATAATCAAATATACCTAAATACTAAAATAACGGGTTGCACAAGAACCCTTTTCGTGTGCAAAAGTACCAATATTATTTGACAGCACCAAAACTTTCCCCTACAAATTGCACACTTTAACACGCTGTGCATGATACGGGTAGGTCTTGGCCCGTCGGCTCCTTGCGGGCGAGGGAGGATAGGCGCGTGGGGCAAGAATTCTCCTCTTCGTGGTGGTCCGTGACGTCGCGAGGGAGAAATCCTTTGTGATATTTACCGCCTTAAATTTGCCGTTTTGAAGAAATAATTGTATTTTTGCACAAACTTTGAATATGGCAGAGGAAACAAAAAATTATTGCGCTATGTTTCAGCCCTTTAGCTTCCGACGCGATCAGGACGCGTTCGGAGGAAGGTGGCGTGTTGGCCCTATTCAATCACTCATTAGAAAACACTTTTAAGCTAAAAAAAATTATGTGTGGTATTGTAGGATACGTTGGAACGAAAAGACAGGCTTACCCCATACTGATCAAGGGGTTGAAGCGATTGGAATATCGTGGTTACGATAGTGCCGGAGTGGCCTTGATCAATCCCGACGGCGTGCTGAGCGTCGATAAGGAGAAGGGCAAGGTGGCCGATCTGGAGCGCTATTGCGCGGACAAGGACACACGAGGCACGATCGGTATCGCCCACACGCGTTGGGCCACCCATGGCGAGCCTTCGGCGCGCAACGCCCACCCCCACTACTCGCAGTCGCGCAACCTGGCCATCATCCACAACGGCATCATCGAAAACTATGCCGAGATCAAGGCGCGCCTGGAGGAGAAGGGCGTCCGTTTCCGTTCCGATACCGATACGGAGGTGCTCGTGCAGCTCATCGAGTACATCCAGGAGCGCAAGCAGATCGAACTGCTGCCTGCCGTCCAGCTGGCCCTCCATCAGGTCGTAGGCGCCTATGCCATCGCCCTGCTCGACAGTCGCCATCCCGACACCATCATCGCAGCGCGCAAGCAGAGCCCGCTGGTGGTGGGTATAGGCGAGGGAGAGTTTTTCCTCGGGTCGGACGCCAGCCCCATCATCGAGTTTACCGACAAGGTCGTCTATCTCGAGGACGGCAACATCGCCGTGATGAAAGCCGGCGAGGAGTTGCAGATCGTCAATATATATAATGAGAAACTGCTGCCCGAGGTCAAGACCGTCGATATCGACCTCGGACAGATCGAGAAAGGGGGCTTCCCCCACTTCATGCTCAAGGAGATCTTTGAGCAACCCGAATGTCTGGAGAACTGCATGCGCGGGCGCATCAACGTGGACCACAACCACGTGGCCCTCTCGGCCGTCATCGACTACCGCAAGGAGCTGCTCGCGGCCAAGCGCATCATCATCGTGGCCTGTGGCACGAGCTGGCACGCCGGCCTTATCGGCAAGCAGCTCATCGAGTCGTTCTGTCGTGTGCCTGTCGATGTGGAGTACGCCTCGGAGTTTCGCTACCGCAACCCCGTGGTAGGACCAGGCGACGTGGTCATCGCCATCTCGCAGAGTGGCGAGACGGCCGACACGCTGGCAGCCGTGGAACTGGCCCGCGAGCGTGGCGCCTTCATCTATGGCGTTTGCAACGCCGTGGGAGCCAGCATCCCCCGCGCCACCCATACGGGATCCTACATCCACGTGGGCCCCGAGATTGGCGTGGCCTCGACCAAGGCCTTCACGGGCCAGGTCACGGTGCTCACCCTCTTCGCCCTCGCCCTCGGTGCCGCCAAGGGCACGGTGGCGCGCGAGGAGTATGTGCGCACCATCGAGGAACTGGCCAACATCCCAGACAAGATCCGCGAGGTGCTGAAGCTCAGCGACCAGCTGGCCGAGCTCGCCCGTACCTTCACCTATGCACACAACTTCCTCTACCTCGGCCGTGGATACAACTATCCCGTCGCGCTGGAGGGAGCCCTGAAGCTGAAGGAGATCTCCTACATCCATGCCGAGGGCTATTCGGCAGCCGAGATGAAGCACGGCCCCATCGCGCTCATCGACTCCGACATGCCCGTCGTGGTCGTGGCTACCCACGACGCGATGTACGAGAAGGTGCGCTCCAACGTCCAGGAGATCAAGGCACGCGAGGGACGCGTCATCGCCTTTGTCTCGAAGGGCGAGCAGGACATCACCCGGATGGCCGACGCGACGATCGAGCTGCCCGACACGCTGGAGTGTCTGGAGCCGCTCATGGCCACCGTTCCCCTGCAGTTGCTGGCCTACTATATCGCTGTCTGCAAAGGCAAGGATGTGGACCAGCCGCGCAACCTGGCCAAGAGCGTGACGGTGGAATAACAAAAAAGCAATAATGTCTAAATAAGCCCGTCGCCGACGTGGCGGGCGTGAACAAGATATATGGAGAATAACATACACGAGGATTGTGGCGTGGCCATGATTCGCTTGCTGAAACCGCTGGAGTACTACCAGCAGAAGTATGGTACATGGATGTACGGCCTCAACAAGCTCTATCTGATGATGGAGAAGCAGCACAACCGTGGCCAGGAGGGCGCCGGCATGGCGGCCGTGAAGCTCCAGTCGGAGCCGGGTAATGAGTATATGTTCCGCGAGCGGGCGGAGGGCAAGAACGCCGTGACCGATATCTTCGGTATCGTGCACGAGAAGCTGAGCCACTACACGCCCGAGCAGCTTTCCGACGCCAGTTTCGCGAGCGACCATCTGCCCTTTGCGGGCAACCTGTACATGGGCCACCTGCGCTATTCTACCACGGGCAAGAGCGGCCTCACCTATGTGCACCCGTTCCTGCGCCGCAACAACTGGAAGGCCAAGAACCTCTGCATGTGTGGCAACTTCAACATGACCAACATCGAGGAGATCTTCCAGAAGCTCACCCGCCAGGGCCAGTGTCCGCGCATCTATAGCGACACCTATATCCTGCTGGAGTTGATGGGCCATCGCCTCGACCGCGAGGTGGAGCGCAACTTTGTCATTGCCCGCGACAACGGACTGAAGGACCAGGACATCACGCGCTACATCGAGGACCATGTCGAGATGGCCAATGTGCTCAAGACGACCATGACCGACTTCGACGGAGGCTATGTCGTCTGTGGCATCACCGGCAGCGGCGACTTCTTCTCCATGCGTGACCCCTGGGGCATCCGTCCGGGCTTCTACTACAAGAACGACGAGATCGTCGTCGTCGCCTCGGAGCGCCCTGTGCTGCAGACCACCTTCGACCTCGAGTGTGAGGACATCCAGGAGCTGCAGCCCGGCGAGGCCATCATCGTCAATAAGGCCGGCGAGTGCTCCATGCACCAGATCGTGCCGCAGCGTGGCGACGCCGCCTGCTCCTTCGAGCGCATCTACTTCTCCCGCGGATGCGACCGCGATATCTACAACGAGCGCAAGAAGCTCGGAGAGCAGCTCACGGATCCCGTCCTCAAGGCGGTCGATTACGATATCAACCACACCGTGCTCTCCTTCATCCCCAACACCGCCGAGGTGGCTTTCTACGGCCTCGTGCAGGGTTGCGAGCGCTGGCTCACGGAGCGCAAGATAGAGCAGGTGCGCCAGTTGGAGAGCGTCGAGGAGGTGGACGACGAGGCCCTCATCAGTGTCCTGCGCCAGCATGTGCGCTCTGAGAAGGTGGCCTGGAAGGACATCAAGCTGCGCACCTTCATCACCGAGGGCAACTCGCGCAACGACCTCGCAAGCCACGTCTATGACATCACCTACGAGAGCATCGAGGGTGGGGTGGACAACCTGGTCATCATCGACGACTCCATCGTTCGCGGCACGACGCTCAAGGAGAGCATCCTCCGCATCCTCGACCGCCTCCATCCGAAGAAGATCGTCGTGGTGTCGAGTGCGCCGCAGATCCGCTATCCCGACTACTACGGCATCGACATGGCCCACCTGGAGGAGTTTTGCGTCTTCCGTGCCACGGTGGCGCTGATCCAGGAGCGGGGCATGGAGGACGTGCTCGGCGAGGTCTATAGCAACTGTCTCAAGGCCCTGCGCAAGCCGAAGGGCGCCATCGAGGAAAACCCCGTCAAGGGCGTCTATAAGCCGTTCACGGTGGAGGAGATCAACCGCAAGATCGTCGAGATGCTGCGTCCGCAGGGCATGACGACGCCTGTGGAACTGGTCTTCCAGAGCATCGAGGGACTCCATGAGGCCATCCCCTACAACCATGGCGACTGGTACTTCACGGGCGACTATCCCACCGACGGTGGCATGCGCCAGGTCTGCAGGGCCTATATCAATTTTTATAAGAACATAATTCAAAACTCTTAATAATGCGCAAAGTAACCTTACAGCTCAGCGACGGTACTGAGTTTCATGGTAAGAGCTTCGGCTACGAGCAGCCCGTGGCCGGCGAGGTGGTGTTCAACACTGCCATGATGGGCTACCCTGAGAGCCTTACCGACCCGTCCTATGCGGGTCAGCTTCTCACGATGACTTTTCCGTTGGTGGGCAACTATGGCGTGCCGCCATTCACATTTGACAAGCAGACGGGTCTTCCCGACTTCATGGAGAGCGACCGTATCTACGCCTCCGCATTGATTGTATCTGATTATAGCGAGCAGTATTCCCATTGGAATGCCGTCGAGAGCCTCGGCGAGTGGCTCCAGCGCGAGAAGGTGCCAGGCATCACGGGCATTGACACGCGCGAACTGACGAAGGTGCTGCGCGAGCATGGCGTGATGATGGGCAAGATCCTCTTCGACGATGAGCCCAACAACGTGCCGGAGGCCGACTATGAGGGCGTCAACTTCGTGGACCGCGTCTCCGTCAAGGAGATCGTCCGCTACAACGAGGGTGCGGGCCGCAAGGTCGTGCTGGTCGATTGTGGCGTCAAGGCCAACATCATCCGCGAGCTGATCCAGCGTGGCGTGGAGGTGGTCCGCGTGCCCTGGAACTACGACTATACCGACATGGAGTTTGACGGTCTCTTCCTGGCCAATGGTCCTGGCGACCCCGACATGTGCTCCGAGGCCGTGGAGATCATCCGCAAGCAGATGAGCCGCAGCCGCAAGCCCATCTGTGGTATCTGCATGGGCAACCAGTTGCTCTCCAAGGCTGCTGGCGCCACGATCTATAAGTTGAAGTACGGCCACCGCGGCCACAACCAGCCGGTGCGCATGGTGGGCACGGAGAAGTGCTTCATCACCTCGCAGAACCACGGCTACGCCGTCGATGCGCGCACGCTGGACAAGGACTGGGAGGAGCTCTTCGTCAATATGAACGATGCCTCCAACGAGGGTATCCGCCACAAGGAGAACCCCTGGTTTAGCTCGCAGTTCCACCCCGAGGCTTGCTCGGGCCCGGTCGATACGGAGTTTATGTTCGATAAGTTTGTTGAAACATTGAAGCAGTCATGATAGAACAACATATAAAGAAGGTATTGATTCTCGGTTCCGGCGCGTTGAAGATTGGTGAGGCCGGCGAGTTTGACTACTCCGGCAGCCAGGCCCTCAAGGCCCTGCGCGAGGAAAGTATCGAGACGGTGCTCATCAACCCCAATATTGCCACGGTGCAGACCTCCGAGGGTGTGGCCGACCAGATCTACTTCCTCCCCGTGCAGCCCTATTTCGTCGAGCGCGTTATCGAGAAGGAGCGTCCCGACGGCATCCTCTTGTCCTTTGGTGGACAGACCGCACTCAACTGTGGTGTGGAACTGGAGAAGAGCGGCGTGCTGAAGAAGTATGGTGTGAGCGTCCTGGGTACACCCGTGGAGGCCATCATGAACACGGAGGACCGCGAGCTCTTCGTCGAGCAGCTTGACCAGATCGACGTCAAGACCATCAAGAGCGAGGCTTGCGAGGACATGGAGCAGGCCCGCAAGGCTGCTGAGCAACTCGGCTACCCCGTCATCATCCGTGCAGCCTATGCGCTGGGCGGACTGGGTAGTGGCTTCGCAGACAACGAAGAGGAGCTGACCCGCCTCTGCGAGAAGGCCTTCTCTTTCTCTCCCCAGGTGCTGGTGGAGAAGAGCCTCAAGGGCTGGAAGGAGATAGAGTACGAGGTGGTGCGCGACCGCTACGACAACTGCATCACGGTCTGCAACATGGAGAACTTCGACCCGCTGGGCATCCATACGGGTGAGAGTATCGTCATCGCTCCGTCGCAGACTCTGACCAACAGCGAGTATCACAAGCTGCGTGCGCTCTCCATCAAGATCGTGCGCCATATCGGCATCGTCGGCGAGTGCAACGTGCAGTACGCCTTCGACCCGCAGAGCGAGGACTATCGTGTCATCGAGGTCAACGCGCGCCTCTCCCGTTCTTCGGCCCTGGCTTCCAAGGCCACGGGCTATCCCCTGGCTTTCGTGGCCGCCAAGCTTGGCCTGGGCTACGGACTCTTCGAACTGAAGAACTCCGTCACCAAGACCACCTCGGCCTTCTTTGAGCCGGCCCTCGACTATGTGGTCTGCAAGATTCCGCGCTGGGATCTGAGCAAGTTCCGCGGTGTGGACAAGGAGCTGGGCAGCTCCATGAAGTCGGTCGGAGAGGTGATGGCTATTGGTCGCAACTTCGAGGAGGCTATCCAGAAGGGTCTGCGCATGATTGGACAGGGAATGCACGGCTATGTGGAGAACAAGGAACTGGAGATCGACGATATCGACGCGGCGCTGCGTGAGCCGACGGACAAGCGTGTCTTCGTCATTTCCAAGGCCATGCACAAGGGCTACACCGTCGATCAGATCCACGATCTGACGAAGATCGACCGCTGGTTCCTCTACAAGCTGCGCCATATCATCGACATCGACGAGGAGCTGAAGTGCCACAATGTCAACACGCTGGGCAAGGACCTGCTCCGCGAGGCAAAGGTCTATGGCTTCAGCGACTTCCAGATAGCACGCGCCATCGGACTGGAGGATGAGTGCAAGAACATGCACCAGGCCAACCTCGTGGTGCGCAAGTTGCGCAAGAGCTACGGCATCTTGCCGGTGGTGAAACAGATTGACACCCTGGCCGCTGAGTATCCGGCTCAGACCAACTACCTCTACGTCACCTACGCCGGCACGAAGTCGGACGTGGACTTCCAGAACGACCGCAACTCCGTCGTCGTGCTCGGATCGGGCGCCTACCGTATCGGTAGTTCCGTGGAGTTTGACTGGTGTGGCGTCCAGGCCCTGCAGACCATCCGTCGCCAGGGCTACCGCTCCATCATGGTCAACTACAACCCCGAGACCGTCTCCACAGACTACGATATGTGTGACCGTCTCTACTTCGACGAGCTCACCTTCGAGCGCGTGATGGACATCTTTGACCTGGAGCGTCCCCACGGCACGATCGTCTCCACGGGTGG
>ULTX01086068.1_pt1 | contig 16856 bp, 11 predicted proteins | sample 1958041 | NCBI WGS metagenome assembly ULTX01 (sample SAMEA4835747, study PRJEB28245) | human gut metagenome | biome: gut microbiome; material: fecal sample | place: Denmark | collected 2008
AATGGCAATGAAGGTGCTTGGGCTATGGGAGAATTGCGTTCTGATAATACAACCTATAAATTTAATCCTAATGATCGTGGTACAATTAGCGGTGAATATATAAAGGATTTTATAGAAGAAGATAATAATATAATACCACTTAACAAGTGGGTATCTAATTATACTATTATCTCAAGGGTTAATTATTTGTTAGAACCAATAGATAACATTGATTTTGATGAGAACATAAAGAATAATCTTAAAGGACAAGCTTTATTTTTAAGAGCATTATCATATCTTGATTTGGTACAATACTTTGGAGATATTCCATTACATCTATCTCCTGTAAAATCTCAAGATGAAACATCATTACCTTTATCTCCACAAAATGATATTTATAAACAAATCATTTCGGATGCAGGAACTGCTTCGTTGTTGTTGCCAGGGAAAGCAGAGCAAGAAGCTGGAAGAGCAACTAAAGGCGCTGCACAAATGGTATTAGCAAACGCATATATTAATTTGAAACAATGGGAAAAGGCTGATTCTGTACTAAATGTAATAACTGGTTATAATTTAGTAAAACCATATAGTATGGTTTTTGATACTTCAAATAAGAATAATGAAGAATCTATATTTGAAATTCAGTATAAAGAAGGTACAGAAGGATATGCAAGTAGTTTCTTCTATACATTCTTACCCCAACCTATTACAGCAGAAGAAATAACTGCTATAACAGGAATTAATGAGAATTCAAGGAACATTGAAGGGTATAATATACCAACTCCTGATATAATAAATGCATATGAATCTGGAGATGAAAGAAAAGACGCTTCAATTGGTACCATAATAGCAAATGGTCAACCTTGTCCATATATAAAAAAATATTGTCATCCACACGCCTTATCAGGAAATACAGATGATAATTGGCCTGTATATCGATATGCTGAAACTTTATTATTTAAAGCCGAAGTTGCTAATGAATTAGATAGACCGGCAGAAGCCTGTGGTTATTTGAATGATGTACGTGAACGGGCTGGTTTAGGAAGAACTTTCTCCTCTTCTGATAAAGATGCAATCAGGGAAGCAATATTCAAAGAAAGGAGAGTGGAATTGGCATTTGAAAATAAAAGATGGTTGGATTTAGTAAGAAGCGGAAAAGCAGAACAAGTTATGAAAGATTATGGGAATAGGGTAAAGGCTAATCCTCAGGCTTATTATTTCCCTAATGGATATACTGTACCAACTTCTGCATATACCAATATTCCGATTTTTTATAAATTACCAGCTTCAGATGCAGCTTTAAGTCCGTTCTTTTAATATTTGATAAACAATAAGAGGAAGATATTTGAAAAAATCTTCCTCTTATTGTTTAATAAAAAATATAATGTTTATGCAGTTACAATATTTACGTATGAAAAGAATAAAATTATTATGTATTGGGCTTGCGCTTGGTTTATCTTGTTTTGCTCAGCGTAGTCCTTTGGTTGAAGATTTTATAACACCTCCAGAAAGCGTAAAGACAAGCGTATATTGGTATTGGATGTGTGGAAATATATCAAAAGAAGGAGTAATAAAAGATCTTCAAGAGATGAAAAGGGTGGGAATAAACCGTGTTTTTATCGGACATAATTATTTTGACCCATATGTTGGAGGACGTAATGTTAGATTAATGAGTGACGAATGGTGGGATATACTTCATACAGCTCTAAAAACAGCAGGTGAATTAGGCATTGAAGTAGGTATGTTTAATTCTCCAGGCTGGACTCAAGCGGGTGGTCCATGGATTAAACCAGAACAATCAATGCGGTATTTAAACCATTCTGAAATAAATGTAAAAGGACCTCAAAAAATAAATCTTCAATTAGAAAAGCCTGAACAAGATTTTCAAGATGTTAAAGTTATAGCTTATCCTAGTAGATCAGAACGTGACAACATACTTAATAATTCGAATTCTTCTATTATGTTTTCTTCGTCTGATTTACATCTAGAGAGAATGTTTGATAGAGATTTAAGTTCAAAAGTAAAACTTCAAAAAGGAATAAATTATTCCGTTGGTATAAAACCTAAGAATAAATTTATTGCCCGTAGTATAACTGTTTATCCAACACATTGTAATATAAATGCTTCAATTGAACTACTTGCAAAGGTAAATGGTAAATTTAAGACTATTTCAAATTTTAATATTGATTGGCATAATCTTTTAAATATTGTAGGATTTCAACCTTTTTCTCCTATAATTATGACAATTGAAGATATTGAGGCCGATGAGTTTCTAATTAATATACAGAATAGTGCAACCGAAGGAGGTATATCTGAAATTGAATTATCTTCTGTACCATATATAGAAAATTATGCGGCTAAAACATTTGCTAAAATGTTTCAAGATCCACTTCCGATGTGGGATTATTATATGTGGCGTAGTCAGCCTGAAACATCTAATAAGGATTTATATATCAACCCTAAAGATGTTATTGATATAACTAAATATATGACCCCAGATGGTATGTTGGAGTGGAATGTACCTTTTGGAGATTGGACTATATTAAGAACAGGAATGACTTCTACTAAAGTTACGAATAATCCTGCAGGTCCTGATGGAACCGGGCTTGAAGTTGATAAAATGAATAAGCAGCATCTTAAAAGTCATTTTGAATCATTTATAGGTAAAATACTTAAAAGAATACCTGAAGAAGATAGGAAAACATTTAAAGTTGTTATTCAAGATAGCTATGAATCAGGAGGGCAAAATATAACAGAAGGGTTCTTGTCTGATTTTAAAGCAAAGTATGGCTATGATCCAGTTCCATTCCTTCCAACATATTTTGGTAAAGTGGTAGGTAGCCAAAAGGAATCAGATAGATTCTTATGGGATATGAGAAGATTGGTAGCTGATAAGATTGCATATGAATATGTTGGTGGATTACGTGAAATTTGTCATGAAAATGGTCTTACAACTTGGTTGGAAAATTATGGTCATTGGGGATTCCCTGCAGAATTCTTACAATATGGAGGACAATCTGATGAAGTGGGTGGTGAATATTGGTTACCATTTGAAGAGCCATCTTGGGAAAATAATCTTGGTAATATAGAAAATAGAGCTGCATCATCATGTGCCCATATATATGGAAAGAATTTAGTATCTGCAGAATCTAATACTTGTGGTGGATTTGCTTTTTCTCATACTCCTACTGATACAAAAGAACGAATGGATAAATATTTTTCAGAAGGAATTAATAACACATTACTTCATGTTTATATTCAGCAGGCAGATACTTCTAGATATCCTGGTACAAATGCTTGGTTTGGGACAGAGTTTAATCGATCTAATACGTGGTTTACACATATAGATTTATTTATAAACTATATCAAGCGTTGTAATTATATGCTTAGACAAGGGCTTAATATAGCAGATATAGCTTATTTTATTGGTGAAGATGTTCCTAAAATGACCGGAATTCAAGAACCAAAGCTTCCAAAAGGATGTCAATTTGATTATATTAATGCTGAAGTTCTATTAAATTATGCAACAGTTAAAGATGGTATGATTACATTACCTCATGGTACATCATATAAAATTCTTGTCTTACCTAGAATAAAAACTATGAGGCCTGAATTGCTTAAGAAAATAGAATCCCTTGTAAATGATGGCGCTGTTATTTTAGGGCCATCACCGGAATGTTCTCCTAGTCTACAAAATCAGCCTCAAGCAGATAATGAGATAAAAATAATTTCAAAAAGACTATGGAACGATATCGATGGAAAAGATGTTTTTTACAATCATTATGGTAAAGGATATGTTTTTAATGGAGTTGATTTAGAAAGCATTTTTGATTTTATGGGATGGCGTGTAGATTGTAAAATGTCGGATAACATTCCTTTCCTTTTTGGACATAGAAAAATAGATGATGAAACAAATATTTATTTTATTTCAAATCAAAGTAAACATATACAAAAAACAGATTTGACATTTAGAGTTAATAATATGCAACCTGAACTTTGGGATCCTATGCAAGGAACCATACGTAAACTGAAAGATTTTTCTTTATCTGATAAAGGAGTTACAGTACCCATATGTTTGGATGCATTAGAAAGTACATTTATTGTTTTTCGCGAAAAAGGTATACCTGAGAAGAATGTAAGTAATTATCCAATTTTAAAAGATGAAATAATTATTAATACGCCATGGAAAGTTTGCTTTAAAAGTCCCTTGCGTGTACCTGAGCCAATAGAAATAGAAAGACTTCAGGATTTATCAACAAATAATAATCCGATGATAAAATATTTTTCAGGTAATATGATTTATTCAAATAGCTTTAATTATAAACCGGAGAAAGGACATAAAATATTTATTGAATTAGGAGAGGTTGCTAATATGGCGAAAGTATGGATAAATGAACAATATGTAGGAGGACTTTGGACTGCACCATATAGATTGGATATTACGGATAAATTGAAAAATGGGAAAAATGAGATAAAAATAGATGTAGTTAACACTTGGGTTAATAGATTGATTGGCAATACAATATACCCAGATATGGATAGTGAGACATGGGTAGGTATGAACCCTTATAATAAAAATAGTACACTTAAAAAATCAGGTTTGCTGGGACCAGTTAAAGTTATTGTTGCTGATTAATATGCGAAATATAAACATCATAGGTTAAAATAAAGGAGCTATGTTATTTATATGCATAGCTCTTTTTCCGATATAATGAAGTTTGTATTATATGCCACATTTTCCCTAAATGATTTGAATCGTTTCTGATAGCTACAGGCCGTTTTTTGAGCTGTTTCAGAACAGTTCTTTCCTGTTTGAGCACAAGTATTAATTCGTCCTTCAATATGGCAGGGAGAAAGATTCATCTTTTCTCCATACATAGCTACGCGTCTTACGCCAATATTATCGGTTCTTGTCTGAAGAACAGGCAACAGTGAAAGTGTCTTTGCATACATCAATTCCAACGTAAGTCATAGTCATACTATTTTAATAACAACATTACGAATTAATAATACAATGAATAATACGTATGAGAGTAAACTATTTTATAGCATTCGATTTAGGTGCCACAAGTGGCAGAACTATACTTGGAAAACTGGAAGAAGAGAAATTAACCTTGGAAGAAATAACACGTTTCCCTAACCAGATGTTGCAGTGGAACGGACATTTCTATTGGAACATTTATTCACTCTATGAGAATCTGAAGAAAGGATTTACGGAAGTGACCCGTATGGGAGTTCCTGTAACCTCGGCTGGTATTGACACATGGGGGGTAGATATTGTATGTGTAAATCCGGACGGAGAATTGTGTGGCATACCATACGCATACAGAGATTCTCAGACTATAGGAAAAAAAGAAGAATATTTCAACAATGTGATGAGTTCCAAAGATGTGTATATGCGCAGCGGCATACAGCACATGGATTTCAATACCATCTTTCAGCTTTATGTAATGAACAGTCGTAAATGTAATTCTATACAGAACGCCGATAAAATACTTTTTATCCCGGATGCGTTAAACTATATGCTTACAGGAAAGAAAGTTACGGAATATACGATAGCCTCTACCTCAGGTTTGCTTAATCCAGAGTCAAGAGACTGGGATGATGTGTTGCTTAAGAGTGTTGGAGGGGATAGAGAAAAGTGGGCTCCCATCGTGAAGCCTGGTACCGTAATTGGAAATATTACCAACGAACTGGCCGAAGAACTCCAGATACAGCCTGTACCTGTCATTGCTGTGGCAGAACATGATACGCCTTCCGCAGTAGCCGCGATTCCTGCCCTGGATAAGAATTTCGCGTATCTGAGTTCAGGAACATGGTCGCTGATGGGTATTGAAACAGAACATCCGGTAGTAAATGAAAAGACAGCCGAATACAATATCACCAATGAAGGAGGCGTGGACGGTACAATCAGACTCCTGAAAAATATTACCGGTATGTGGATTGTAGAACAGTGCCTGAAACGCTGGAAGAAGGACGGTATAGAATATTCTTATCCCGATATGGTCAAGATGGCTTCCGAAGCTGAAGCTTTCAAATGTTTCATCAACCCTGATGACACTTTATTTGTAAACCCCACCGATATGCCAAAGGCTATCAATGAATATTGTAAACGAACAGGGCAAACCGTGCCTCAGACTCACGCCGCTTATATAAGAATGATTTTCGAAAGTCTTGCAATGAAATATCGCGAGACGCTTGATGTGTTCCATACATTGGCAGAGAATCCTATCAAAAAACTTCATGTCATTGGTGGAGGTTCAAGAAACGCGCTTCTTAACCAGTTTACTTCCAATGCGATAGGACTTCCTGTCATAGCTGGTCCTGCTGAGGCTTCTTCTGTAGGAAATATCATGCTTCAGACCAAGGCTGCGGGAATCGTAAATTCACTTCAGGAAATGAGGAATGTAATTTCTGCAAACGTAGAACTTTCCACATATAATCCTATGGATTCAGAAAGCTGGAATGAAGCATATCGGAAGTATCTGGGAATTATAAACAAGTAATAAAAAACATAAACTTATAAACTAAAAAACCATGAAAGAAGAATTAATTGTAAAATCGTACGAGATCGCGAAAGAACGTTATGCAGCGTTAGGGGTAGATACAGACAAAGTATTGGAACAGATGCAGAATTTTCATCTTTCACTTCATTGCTGGCAGGCTGATGATGTAGCCGGATTCGAAGTACAGGCAGGACAGCTTAGCGGAGGAATTCAGGCTACAGGTAATTATCCAGGCAAAGCAAGAAACATTGACGAACTTCGTGCTGACATCATAAAGGCAAAATCAATGATTCCGGGAACACACCGTCTGAATCTTCACGAAATATATGGTGATTTCCAGGGTAAGGTAGTAGACCGTGATGAAGTTGACACTACTTATTTCCAGAGCTGGATAAAATGGGGTAAGGAAAACGACATGAAACTCGACTTCAACACTACATGTTTCGGACATCCGAAGAGCGGAAACCTTTCACTTTCAAATCCAGACAAGGGCATTCGTGATTTCTGGATTGAACACAGCAAACGCTGCCGTGCCATCGCAGAAGATATGGGTAAGGCTCAGGGCGATCCATGTATCATGAACGTATGGGTACACGATGGTAGCAAGGATATTACTGTAAACCGTATGAAGTATCGTGAAAACCTTAAAAACTCACTTGACGAGATTTTCGCGACTGAATACAAGAACATGAAAGACTGTATCGAATCGAAAGTGTTCGGTATCGGACTTGAAAGCTATACTGTAGGTTCAAATGAATTCTATGTGGCATATGGCGCACAGAACAATAAGATGGTAACTCTTGATACAGGTCACTTCCATCCGACCGAGAGTGTGGCAGACAAGGTTTCTTCTTTACTTCTTTATGTTCCGGAACTGATGCTTCACGTAAGCCGTCCTATCCGTTGGGACTCAGACCATGTAACCATAATGGATGATCCTACACTCGATTTGTTCAGTGAAATCGTTCGTTGCGACGCTCTAGATAGAGTACATTACGGTCTTGACTATTTCGACGCTTCAATCAATCGTATCGGCGCATATGTGATTGGCAGCCGTGCAGCACAGAAGAGCATGGTACGCGCATTGCTTGAGCCGTTGGCTAGACTTCGTGAATATGAGGCAAACGACATGGGCTTCCAGCGTCTGGCTCTTCTTGAAGAAGCAAAAGCATTGCCATGGAATGCCGTTTATGACATGTTCTGCCTGAAGAACAGTGTACCTGTAGGCAATGAATTTATAGCAGAAGTCGAAAAGTACGAAGCTGAAGTTACATCAAAACGTTAACAGCAATGAATGTTTTATTGGGGTTATTAATAATAGCCATAGGCAGCTTTGGCCAGTCCAGTTCTTACGTTCCAATCAAAAGAATCAAATCTTGGGAATGGGAAAACTTCTGGTTGGTACAAGGAATTTTTGCCTGGCTGATATTCCCACTTCTCGGCGCATTCTTAGGAGTGCCTGATGGCGGTACTTTGTTCTCATTACTCTCTTCCGGCGGCGCTTTCAAGGCGATAATATATGGTATATTATGGGGAATCGGAGGATTAACTTTCGGTCTCAGCATGCGTTATCTTGGCGTAGCTTTAGGGCAGTCCATCTCGCTTGGCACATGTTCAGCTTTCGGGACATTGTTTCCTGCGCTTATGGCAGGTACGGATTTATTTCACGGAGAGGGACTGGCGCTTCTCTTTGGCGTATGTATAACTCTTGCCGGTATTACGGTAATCGGTTATAGCGGCTCTCTTCGCTCGCGGTCAATGAGTGAGAAAGAAAAGAAAGCCGCGGTAAAAGACTTTGCCCTAACTAAAGGTTTGCTTGTAGCTCTTCTTGCCGGAGTTATGAGCGCATGTTTTGCGCTTGGCCTTGACGCGGGAAGCCCTATTAAAGAGGCGGCACTATCCGCAAATGTAAATCCTCTTTATGCCGGATTGCCGGTTATTCTGCTGGTTACTTTTGGTGGTTTCCTTACCAATGCAGCTTATTGTTTCTGGCAGAACATTAAGAATGGAACTACAAAAGGCTATTTCAAGATTTCTCCGTCACTGTTTATCAACAATATATTGTTCTGCATGCTTGCAGGAGTATTATGGTATTCACAGTTCTTCGGCCTGGAAATGGGAAAAAGCTTCTTCACCGACAATGCAGTTCTTATGGCATTTGCTTGAAGCATACTTATGTCGCTGAATGTTGTCTTTTCAAATGTATGGGGAATAATCCTGCGTGAATGGGCAGGTGCAGACCGCAAGACTCTTGTCGCTTTAGGTATTGGTCTATTAATATTGATATTCTCAATCTTCTTTCCGTCGTTGGTATAGAAGATGATTTAAATGATGTTTAAACAGTATTTAACAATGATTTACAGTAATTCGATTTTAAAAATTATCTCTCAAATAGCCGAAGTTGCCGGTTATCTTTGGGAACGCGGATGGGCGGAACGCAATGGAGGAAATATATCTTATAATATTACAGATGTAGTGGATGAGACTATTACTTCTCTCAAACCGTTTGGTGAATCTATTGTGCTTCCACAGCCTGTAAAGAACTTGTGCAACAATTATTTTATAGTGACAGGAACTGGAAAAAGAATGCGTTATGTACATTCTAATCCGATGAAGAATATGTCAATAATACGTATCTCGGCAGATGGTACATATTATGATATCATTGCAGAAGAATATATACGTCCTACTTCGGAACTGCCTTCACATCTGATGATACATGACTATCTTATCGGAAAAGGTAGAAAAAATAAGGTGGTTATTCATACACACCCTATAGAACTCGTAGCTATGACTCATAATCCGGCTTTCCTGGAGAAAGACGTATTGAGCAAGATTCTTTGGAGTATGATACCTGAGACACGTGCTTTCTGTCCGAAAGGTTTGGGTATAGTAAGATATCAGTTGCCGGGTTCTGTAGTACTTGCAGAAGAAACTATCAAGCAACTTGATGAATATGATGTTGTAATGTGGGAGAAACACGGAGCAGTAGCTATCGGTGAAGACCTAATTGAAGCATTCGATATGATAGATACATTGTCAAAGTCTGCCAAGATTTATGAATCGGCATGTTCAATGGGGTTTATTCCTAAAGGTATGACAGACGAACAGATGGATGAATTGAAAAGAGTGTTTAACCTGTAAAACAGACAAATTATGATAAATAGATTCATATTGAACGAAGTATCCTACTTCGGTCCGGGAGCCAGAGAAGTGCTTCCAAAAGAAATATCCCGTCTTGGCTTGACGAAGGCTTTTGTAGCGACAGATAAGGATCTGATTAAATTCGGTGTGGCTGATAAAGTACTATCTGTTTTGCGCAATGCCAATATTCCATACGAGGTGTTTAGCGAAATCAAACCTAATCCTACAGTCTCAAACGTTAAGGCCGGTCTTGCAGCATATGCAGCTTCAGGAGCTGATTTCATTATTGCCATAGGTGGCGGTTCGTCAATAGACACAGCCAAGGCTATTGGTATCATAACCAATAATCCTGAGTTCTCTGATGTAGTATCTCTAGAAGGAGTAGCCGATACAAAGAAAAAGTCAGTCCCTATCATAGCTCTTCCAACTACAGCCGGAACAGCAGCAGAAGTTACTATCAACTACGTGATAACCGATGAGAAAAACCACAAGAAAATGGTTTGTGTCGATCCTAATGACATCCCGGCTATTGCTATAGTAGACGCCGAACTTATGTACACTCTTCCAAAGAGTCTGACAGCCGCTACAGGTCTGGACGCTCTGACTCACGCCATCGAAGGTTTGATAACAAAAGGAGCATGGGAGATGAGTGATATGTTCGAGATTAAGGCTATTGAAATGATAGCACGCTATCTTGAAACAGCTGTAAACGAGCCTAACAATGCAGATGCCCGTAACGGAATGGCGGTAGCACAATATATTGCTGGGATGGCATTCTCTAACGTTGGTCTGGGTGTAGTACACGGCATGGCTCATCCATTGGGTGCAATATTCGATATTCCTCATGGTGTGGCAAATGCATTGCTTCTACCAACAATCATGGAATTCAATGCTCCTGCAGCACTCGACAAATATGTAGAGATAGCTAAGGCTATGAATGTATATTCAGCCAAAATAAGTAAAGAAGAGGCTGCCGATGCTGCGGTTAAAGCCGTTAAGGAACTTTCTGTGCGCGTAGGAATACCTCAGCATCTGTCAGAACTGGGAATCAAGGCAGAAGATCTTCCTCGTCTTGCAAAGGCAGCATACGCGGATGTATGTACACCGGGTAACCCACGTGAGGTGACAGAAGAGATAATTCTTGAACTTTACAAGAAGACTTTGTAATGTACAAGCATTCGAACAAACGCACCTTTTAAACCTTGAGGTTTGGTTGTAGTTTTGCGATAACACAAAAGAACTAAAGGACATACTCGATGTTGGAACCGAGTATGTCCTTTTTGTTCTTTTGCCTGAAAAATAAAATACAAGCTATAGCGAAAACAACTTCTTTTCGGTAATAAAGAAAGAGCTCTCTCTCTTTACAGTTATTGTGATAACCGTAACGGGAATACCAGACGGTGTCTGTTCGTACCAGTAGATGGGTTCGAAATGGCTTCCCGTATGCGGATTGAGGGCAAGAGGTATGATTTTTCCGCGCAGACGGATTTCCGTAGTACAGTCGTCATGGCGCAGATTGGCGAAGTAATAGAGATCTGTCCCTCCTATCCGCTTGTGGATGTATCTGAGTTCGTTGCCTGCAGAAAACATGATGTCAGGCAGACACTTCGATTCGTTCAGTGCGGCAAGCAGTGCGGTAGAAGTGGGCTGCTGTATGAATACAGTTTTTCCTACTTTCTTTCCATTCCAGTCGAACAGCTGTTGGATGCATTGCTTTACCTGTTTTGTCTTGCCTGGTTCAACGGAACGGGAAGGGAGTTGCGAGGTAAAAATAACCGTTCCTCCCTGTGCTCTGAACTTTTTGAGCTTCTGTAAGTGAGACCAAGCGATGGTTTTCATACCAGGTATGATGATGATATCATATTGTTCCTGATTGATTTTATTTTGTAACAATAACTTGCCGCTTTTTACAATACATTTTTCGTCCATGATTTCCGGGTGCAGATAGGTGAAGTCGCGGCAGAGACTGTCGGTCAGCATAGCTGAAATCTGCGAATAGTCTGTGTGGGGAATATCAACACCTCCTTCGTAGAAACCTTTGGCTCCGTCCAAATAGTGTTCCGCTTGAAGGCTTTGAATGGGATAGAGCATGGCGATGTCTGCCACATGTCCTCCATCCGGGCGTAGCAGATAATTGAGGCGGGCAAGAAAACGGTTGAAGTCAGGAAGGGCTTGGTTGTAGAGAGGGTTACGGTACGACAGTTCAGGCAGGAAGGTGACATCGCGGTCGTTATACCATACGGCGTGCGGTATCAGTCGGTTGATACCTTTGGTGTATTGATCCATAGCGATGGAGTAAAGCTGCTCGACGGGAATATTACCCATTGCGCCGTAGGTTTCGGACATCACCTGTGTCTTGTCCCAGTTGTAGGCTGCTGACGAGACTACTTTATAGAACAATTCCGTAGGTCGTCCTCCTCCGATTTTGTCGATACCCGGAATCTGCTGGTATTTCATACTCAGCATCAGGTCGCCCGATACGCTAACCGGATTGGCAATCTCTTCTTGGTCCTGATGTCCGGTAGCCTCGATACGGTGTTTTTCCGCCCATTCGGCTATACCTTTCATGAATCCTTCGGAATAGAGTTTGCTGCGGAATCCGAACAGATAGTTGCGTGCCGATGCTGTCTCCTCGCCGATATTCTGCCAAAGGGAAGGGTAAAGCGATTCGGGCGAGAAGCCGTATTCTTTCTCGAACCGTTCGTTGAAGTCGGGTGTCCACATGCGTCCTTGTGCCCTGTACATGGTTGGTTCGTCGAAGAATGTCTCGGTGATGACACTACCCAATGCACTGCCGAAGCGGTCGGCATAGCGCTGGTGTACTTCCTGCGTGAACAAGTTGACTGCTTCTGGATTCAGATAGTCTACATTCGGGTCTCCGTCTTTTACGCAGACAAAGCAGAGCACTTTCCATTTGCCCGACGGTACATTCCAGTAGAGAGTATTGTCTCGGTTGACACACTTCCGCAGCGAAATGATTTTCTTTGTTTCCTGCTCCATACCTACCACAGCCATCAGTTTTCCTTCGGGCAACCGGGAGACAAATTGTGTTCCACTTTTGACATCATATTCTTTCTTGTCCAGCCGATGGACAGTAGCATCGGGATATTTGTCCATAAACCGTGGCGTGCCGTCTCCGTTGATAGCTCCCATACTACCGCTTGGAAAGCCGTATTCGTCGTAAACGGACATTTGGGCACCTTCTTTCCGTGCTTCCTCAATGATGGCACCATACAGATTCATATACTCTTTCGACAGATATTCAGGGACAAACTCTCCTCCAAAGGGAAGGATAGCGCATCCTCCATATCCATCTTTGTGAATCATCTGGCGGAATTGCTCAAGTGCTTTCTCCCGTTCCACTTTCGCGTTGTTCCAAAACCATAGAGGAATGGGACGATATTCTATTGGTGGAGTTTGAAATTCTGACAGGCCGCGTTGTGCCTGTATGCTGGTAACTCCCAGCAGACAGACGATGATTCCCGCACCAATTCTTTTCACTGTTGGTTTGTGCATTGCTATTCTCATTTTGTCTCAACAAAGACTCGTTTAACAGCTTCCAAATATCCGTATCCAAAAACGTTGCATGGTTGCAAATAACTGGTTTCTGTCCACTCGTTCCAACTGTTGATGGTGATTAACGGTACCTGATCGGGGTGGTTATCCACATAATTACGGGCTTTCAGCAATGCTTTCTCGAATTCTTCGGGAGTATTGTTTCTGACCACTGCACTTTGCCCGGTACGCGGACTATTGTCCCACCCCACACTGACATGCGGATAGTAAGTGCAGTCGAATGTAGAATCAATACGATACCATTCTTTCTCGGCATTGTTTACAATGTTGGCGTATTCGTCGTTGACATTTACGAAATGTGCAAACTGATAGTGGGTGGCGCTAGTAAATCCCAATTTCTTGACGAACTCATTTTCAGGGCTTTCGGCCTTCCCAGCATCGAATCCACTGTAATTCAAGTTGATTCCCCACATGGTTATCTGAAGTTCCAGCCCGGGGAACCCCGCTTTCTTGACCTCTTTCTTAAACCAATTGAGAGCGTCAACTGTCTCTTCGATGCCTCCCAGTCCGGTAATTAGCTGCGGAATATCATAAATCATGAAAACAGGCTTACCGTCTATTTTATAATATTGCGGATGCTTGAAGTATTTCTCTATGTTCCGTTTGCATATTTTCTCAAACTCCTGGCGATCTACTTTGCCTGTCCAGATTACATTGTTCTCATTCACTCGTGCCAGCCGGGTGTCCCAAAGATTCAGTACATCGTGGTTGGCCCACATCAGATAGAATTTCATCTTATCTACATTGGCGGCTTTTAGGAATCCGTTATTCAGCGTTGTCTCCATAAATGGACGTCCGTCGAACCAATACCAGTCGAAGATAAATACATTGACCCCATGCCGTGTGGCTTGTTCAATTTCCATTTCCATTACAGACGGATCGGCTTCGTTGATGTATCCCCATAGCGGTTTGCGATTCCAATAATGACCGGGATATCGTTGTTGCATGGTCATAACCGTTTCCCATTCACCGATTCCCATTGGCCAAAATGGACGCAATCGCGGATCGTCCGAAACATATGCGGGATAGAGGAAAGCAGCTACATCATACTTTGATAATTGTTCTTGTCCATATATACTAAAAAACGGACAACTTAAAAAGAGCATAAATGCTAAAATTAAATGTCGATACATAAAGAATAAATTTATAAGTTCGTCGTACAACAGAAACAATTTCCTTTCTTTAAATCTATTCGTTGAACAACAACATCAACGCAGGTATTCCTGAAGCAGAATAACTGTCTATTGTATCATTAGCATTAACTTTCTTGTCATATTCTCCTCCACACAAATTTCTTGATTCATCTCTGTTTTTCCAACCTTCGCACATTGTATATTTCAGGAATGGAATATATTGAGATTGTCCACATTCGTGTACAAGCATATCCATATACTGTGCAAATATAGCAGTATATATACCTTGTTCTATTCCGTTTTCAAAAGGAAGGATACCTTTTTCTTTAGACATCTCTTTTACTGTATAATCGGCAGCCAATATAGCATTATTTAAATATAATTCTTCATTGGTAGCCTTATAGAGAAGAACAGAAGCACCTATAAATGTAGCTTGATTGTAAACATGGGCTTTCCAGTCAGGATTACCATCTCCGTGTTTACTGTCAGCTACTCTGCCGGTATTTTTGTCAACTAAGTTATTTACTCCCCAGTTGTATATCTCTTTGGCTTTTTTGAGATAACCGTCCTTTGTTTGATATAGCGGTTTTTCCTTTTCGTCTGGAGTTTGTCTGTTATCTGACACACAGTTATATAGAGTCATGGCCGCAACAACTGTGGGGAAATTTATACAAGCCATCTTTCCGTCACGTTCACTGTTATTGGGCTTTGGATTCTGTATAGGTTGCCACTGCCAAAACATTCCGCTTTTTTTAGAATCATATGACCCGGTGTCACCTACTTTATCTGAGCCATACCATACACGGCTGAAACTTTCTTCTGACAGCTTTAGAAATTCTTCTTCGCCAAAAAGCTGGTATGCACGTGCCAGAGTTATAGTCCACCACTGGATATCATCATAAATAAACCATCCCGTATTTTCATTACAGTCATGAAAATCAAACCCGACATACTGATTTTTGTTTCCTTCAAATATATTACGATTCAGTTCCAGCAGTTCTTTTTTCCTTTTCTTGTCATTTGTCTTGCAAGCTAGCTTATAGGCATTCATCGCCATATCCCAGTATATGGGCTGACACCATATTGCCGCCGCACCGTTCCATCTGTCTTTGGCTTCTGTATAAGACGTATTTGTCTTATAAATATACTTGTTTTTATCAAGAAGATTATTATTGAAGCCTTCATAGGCCTGCCACGCATTTTCTATTTCACTACTTGTAACTGTATGTGAAAAATGTGTGATAGGGTAATTTATCAATATTAATATAAATATTCCTATACCAATTGGCCTTATTAAACTTTTTTTCATCCTGCTTTATTGATTTGTAGTAAACTTGAATATGGTGTTACTTATATATTTTTCTCCCGGGCGTAAAACACATGACGGCCATTCCGGTTTATTGGGAGTATCAGGATATTTTTGGGTCTCAAGGCAAACAGACGCACGGAAATTGTACTTTATACCGTTTTTCCCTGTTTGAGTGCCATCAAGAAAATTTCCTGTATATATCTGAATACCAGGTTCATCTGTAAATACCTCAAGTTTTATTCCGCTTTCTCTAGACTCTAACGATGCACATGCAACATTAATATCTCCTTTTGTATCGAGTACCCAGTTATGATCAATACCATGTCCGTTTCTGAGTTGTTCTGAATCCTTAGATAACTGATCCCCCAATCTTGTCGGCTTTCTGAAATCGAACGCTGTGTTTTCTACAGAAAGAATTTCACCTGTAGTCATAAAAGTGCTATCAACAGGAGTATAATTACTTGCATTCACCATTAACAAATAATCACTGTTACCCTTTTCCGGATTTCCATCAAGATTAAAATATGAGTGATTTGTCATATTTATGATGGTAGGCTTGTCTGTTTCCGCCTCATAGTTTAATTTTATGGAATTATCATCCGTCAAGGTCATGGTTACAGTACAATTGGTGTTTCCGGGAAAACCTTCTTCCATATCTTTTGCCATATATGAAAGCTTAATTTCCTTTTCAGATACTTTTACTACATCATAAACTACATATTGAAAACCTTTAAAACCGCCATGGAGACAATGTCCAAAATTATTCTGTGGTAACTGATATTCAACGTTGTCCAAAGTAAATTGACCGTTGTTAATACGGTTGGCATATCGTCCGATACTGGCACCAAAATCAGAAGGATTGTCTATATAATCTTTTATTGAATCAAATCCCAATACTACATCTCGCATGTTTCCTTGCTTGTCTGGAACCATTATAGAAACAATTCTACCACCGAAATTTGTAACACATACTTCCATGTCGTTCTTATTCTTAAGTGTATACAATCCGGTTTCTTTTCCGTCTACGATTGTCTTGAAATTATCAGGATTTAATCCTGAATCCGTAAGCCGCACTTCTTCTTTATTTCCAATACATGCAACTAATGTCAAAGATGTGAAAACTGATAATGCTAATAATTTATTCATACTGTAGAATTTTAAAAAACAGTACAATATAAAATATCACGAATATTGTACTGTTATAATTAT
>ULTX01028657.1_pt1 | contig 16705 bp, 35 predicted proteins | sample 1958041 | NCBI WGS metagenome assembly ULTX01 (sample SAMEA4835747, study PRJEB28245) | human gut metagenome | biome: gut microbiome; material: fecal sample | place: Denmark | collected 2008
TGTCGCCTGTGTTCATGTCGCCTGTGTTAAACAATCCCGTGTTACCGTTTTTTAATCCACATAACATAGCTAGTTCTTCACCTGTGATTTCACGCAAGATTTTAATTTTGTTTGAACCGCATTTTCTTTCATCTTCTACTAATTCGCCTAAAACTTCGATTTCACAAAATCTATTATTATTTTCAACTTTAGCTGAATAAAATTCATGAACATTTTCTAAGCTCTTGCAAAAATGAAATACCTTACAACTGCATAACTCTAAATTTTCTGTATAGCCTGTATCGTAAGTTTTACCAATTTCAAATTGCATTCCTCTACATCTTAAGTTTTTATCAAATCCTTTAATAAACATATTTTTATCCTCTTACTTTCTATTCTTCTACCTGAAATACGTATTTCTTTAACCTTTCTTTACCGATTTCATCAATGGCTCTTTTTGCTAATTCTTCATGAAGTTCATTTGCTTTCTTAAACTGTTGTTCCGTCATATTCCCCCTCCCAAGGCATTTCTACATTCACTACAGAGAACCCTGCCAATATACTAGTCATCCAATTTACTCTGAAACAAAACGCTTTCTGCTCATAGGTCAATTCATATCCACATCTTTTTCTATGATCGTATTCAAAAGCTCTTAAAAGATACGTAATAAATTCATTCCTAAGCTCTTTCTTGACCTTTCTAAGGCTTAAAGGGAAGAAAAACGCAACTTTGGACATCCAAATAATCATTTTTCCATCAGGTCTGTTTTCTTCGATAGCTCTATTCACCTTTATAAGCCATTGATACGTTTTAAGATTTTCTTCTTGTGTTCTCATTCGATTACCTCACATTTTTTTAAAATGTCTTCTATTTCCATTGATGTGTCTGTAATGCCTTTGAAATATCCTTTTTCTTTTAATCCAATGAGTGACAAAAACGAACTAAACCTATAATCTATGCTATAACCTTCACTATATTGAGATATTAAGTCCTTTTCCCATTGCTTTAATTTGATAGGTTCTTTGTGTTCCTGTAATAACCAATCGACAAATTTATCAGCTCTACTTGGATAATTATCGATATGTTTCTCTGAAAACACTTCAAAAGCATATCTTATCTTTTTTTGAACTTGACCTAAACCATACTCTTCAATCAATTCGTTTATTTCGTCTTTGTAATATTCTAAATTAGTCATTCTGTTTCTCCTTTATATGGTTCTTCTATCTCTTTCCACGCAATTACTTTTCTTTCTCTGTGTATATTGTCATACCCCCATGTTTTATCGGAATAAAATAAATCGTCTTTTACTCTATACCATTTATCAGCATATAGGCATGTAACTCTATAACTCCCAGGTTTATCAGGCAATCTATCTTTAACTGGAATCCATTCGCCTACTTTTGGGAAATCTTCAATATCTCCTAAAATCTGTTCGGCGGTATATTCTTCTCCCCATTGCCTATATTGATTTTCTATGTGCGAAATCAATTTTTTCTCATCAATCATAGTTCTTCAAACTCCTTTTTAAATTGTTCTAATCGTTCTTTGATAATGTCTTTAATCTTTTCGTTTACTTCATCTCCAAGAGTAAGGTTAATAAGAGTGTTGTTATCTATGTATTTATATTCATAACAAATACCCTTAATATTATTTCTTAATGCTTTCTCGCATTTTTCGATTCCGCTTTTAATAAACCTAGCTTTTTCGTATTGTTCTTCTGTCATTTTTTCTCCCTCTTAGAAGCACTTAACAATATAAGTTCTTTCCATGTATTCCTACTTTTATCTGTTTTTTCTTCCAATAAAGTACAAGCTATATCTAATGAATCTGCATAAAACTTGATTGCATTTTTTAAAGATTTTTCATCATCTTTTTTTCTTTTTCGATATTTTTTCCTTTCGTTTTTTCTACTAGATACTACGTTCATTCTTGTACCTCGTCATTGATAACTTTTCTTAAATATTCAAAAGGGCTATCTTCGCCGTTTTCGCTTTTGTAATAGCAATCATAACAATCATGAATAAATGCTAATGCGTTTGGTACTTTGTCACCTTTAAGTTGCTTCAACAGTTCAAATTCTTCTTTGTGCGTGTTATCAACGTCGTATCTGTTTCCTAAATAAAAAGCATCATATTCATTTTCTAATTTGTCTACTGCATTTAAATATTCTTGTTTCATTCTTGTACTTCCTTTCTGTATAAGCAATTCCGTTCAAAATTGATGTATTCATGAATTGTTTCGATAACTGGAGAAATAGATGTGCAAACATCTTTGTTTAAAATCTTAATCCATTCTTTTTTCTTGTTATGCCAATACCATTTTCCTTCTTCAATTTTTTCAAACTTCAAAGGTGGATTAGAGAAGTGTTCTTCGATTAAAACTTTTAAAGTGTGATAATCTTTTTTAGCTTTCCCACTAGTTCTATAATCACTTCGTGCCACTCCTATATTGCATAGGATGTTGTCTAACGCATTTTCACATTCTTCTTTAGTCAACATCATTCAAATGCCCTCCACGGTTCTTCGTCTTTGATATCCCAAGATAATGGAGACTGTTCGGCTAATATGCAATGATCGTCACAATCAGAAAATGGACACTCATAACATGAGCAAACTCCATCTTTTTGTTGATAGCTCTCATAACACGTGTCTTTAATAATGTGTAATGCTCTTAGTATTTCTTCTTTTGTGTGTTTCATAAAATCCTCCTAAACATTTTCAAAGTCTGTAAAGATTGACATTTGACCGTTCTTATCAATTCCGTTTAAACGATCAATAGACACCTTGTAATAATTTTTGTCTAATTCAAATCCTAAGAATCTTCTTCCGATTTCTTTGCTGGCAACACAGGTTGTTCCACTCCCCGAAAAAGGATCTAAAATGATATCGTTTTTCTGTGTTGCGTGTAGTAGGTGATTTTTTACAATTTTCAATGGCTTGATCGTAGGATGCCCGTATAAATCCTTGTCCAACTTATTTATTTCTTGAACGTAGTATTTATGCTTTATATCGTACCCATCATTTAACTTCACTCCCTTTTCACGGAAGTACAAACAATATTCGATATCGGGAAGCCATACATTGTTTGTGGTTGGCGTTGGATTTGTTTTGCACCAAACTAGAATTTCATAATTTATATCAGTCTTAGCAAAGTAATTCATGATGTCTAATATCTGCAACTTACTACACCAAATAAAGCAATTTATCTTCTTCATCACTCGAACAAAATCGTATAAGATACTAAAATCTATTCCGTCTGAAATATCTTTTAAAGATTCTATTTTTACTGTTGTTCGCTTTGCTAAATCACTGTGCCCCCCCCTTCTGCAAATACAGGTATGGTATATCTGTATAAATGCAATCAATTGATTTGTCGGGTATTTTCTTAATCAATTCATAGGCATCCCCTAACAGTATCTTGTTCGTATTTTCTTCTAAAAAGTTCATTTACCAACATTTGGAGAAAACTCGAGTTTTTATGTCCGGACAACTCTTTTCTCCTTTCTGTTTTAGTTATCTTTCTTCTTCAATGCAAAGATATAATCTTTCAAAATCTACGTACCATAAGCTCTTAAAGCGAATGGCTCTAAGATATTCCTGAACTTCTGCTAGTGCTATCTCGTTTTTGAATGTGCCTATTTCGTCCATCAATCGACACGCTTTTTTAAGACTTGCAAGAAGTTCTAGCTCCTTGTTTTTCACACTTCCACCTCATCATCTTTAGGCATTGTGTAAACTCCGTGAAATTCTGTTCCTGCTATTTTGCAATCTCTTACGATTTCGTAATTGTTTGTAAAAATACTCCCAGTTATGCAACTTTGAATTTCCTCTAAGACTCCTAATGCTTTTTCTTTTGAGGAATACATTCCTAAAACAAGTTTTCCACTCAAAATGCAATACATATTTCCTAGTTTTAAAATTCCTATTTCATTAGTGTTAATTAATGAACCTTTATTCTGACTTCTAATCCACATTTTTCAATCCTCCAATTTTATGATGAGATACTTTCGATTTAAACGAATGTTTCTGTACATTCGGTTTCGTATCTTCTTTTGATTAATCCTGAGATAATCCGATATCTCTTTCACACTGCCGATAAAGCAACACGCATCGTTTTCGTCATACACTGCATACTGCTTTAAGTGTTTATTCTTGTTCGGCATAATCTAGCATTCCTGGCATTGGCTCGTATTTGCCATTGCTCGTTTCCTCAAGAAGCATGAAAGCAAACGCAAACCAAATCGCATATACAACTACACCTATCAAAATTTTTCTAAGTTTCACGATTCAAACCTCTTTTCATTTCTTCGACTTGTTTAAGCAATTCATCATCAGGTTCTGTTTCGCCTGTATTCTTGTACCAATCAGGAACTTTGTCGGTATTCGAGTTTTCTTTTGAAACTTTTTGGTTTAGGTAACTTTCAAAATTGTTTCCAAACAATGTTTTTGGTCTTAGGTATTTTTCCATGTCTGTACCCATCCATTCGCTACACTTGTTTTTGATAACAGTTTCAAAATCATTTAATCTGAATCCGTCATTCCATCTAGCTTTTATTTTGTCTTTCGTTACTTGAGTAGTATGTCTGTAATTTGTTTTAGCAAATTTATTCAAACAATCAATGATCTCTTTGTACGGAATTTTTTCTTCTTTATTTATATCTATCTCTTTATCTATATCTAAATCTATATCTAAATCTATATCTGCGTTCGTCTTTTGTTCTCCACTTGTTCTCCACTTGTTTTCAAACATTTCAATAAGTTTTGTGTCGTCAATAGAAGTGCCTTTGTCGAAAGAATAAGAATTGTTTTCTTTGAGTTTTAACATTTTCTTTTCATCTGTGTAGACCGTTTCATGATACCTAGATTTAGATAACGTATTGTGCATACGCCAATGTTTGATAACGATAACTCCATTCTCGAATGTAAGAAGGAATCTCTTAGCGATTAGAAGTTTTAAATCATCCTCGCTTGCACCGACTAATCGTTGTATTCTTTTTGGATTCCCAACAAATCCGTCATCATCTGCTCTCATGTTTAAGTGGAAATACAGGCATTGAGCGGACAACGGCATATCCAAGAAAGCGTCTGAATCAACGATCTTGATGTTAAACATTCTTTTGTTCGCCATTGTTTACTCCTTTGATTCGCATACATTTTTCTTTAAAAACAAGTTTTCATTGACATAGTCTGCAAATTCTAAAACTCTCAAAATTTCACCTTTTGATAAATCATCTTGATTTTCTAAGACATAATCGCTTGCTTTCACTTTAATGTCGTTAAAATCTATTGATACACTAAATCCAATTTCCATTTTTTCACTCCTTCAAAAATTTTTCGTGATAATCTGACATTTGTTCACCTCTAATAATCAACTATCATGACTTCTACCATTGGTTCTTCTGAGTAGTTTTTTATAACTATTAGCTCAGTAATTTGTTTATCGTCCTTATACGCAATTCCGTTTAGTGAGTCCAATATGATTTTTGCAATATTGTCGCAATCAGGCTTTTTCGTTGGCGATATTACTTTATCTTTTGCCATTTGTTTTTTGGACTTTGAGAATGATTTAGGAATTGGGAAATAAGCGTAAATGAATACTCTTAATCGGCAATCTTCATATGGATCAAAATACAGAAATTTTTGTGTAAAGCATAGTTTCACCCAATTTTCATAATTGACTGTTTTCTGAGGTGTGTAGGTTTTAACAAACTGTCCTTGCCTTGAAAACTTAGGTCTTTGTTTTCCCATTGGTTCTCCTGGAATTTTGAACTCTAACTTCATTTATTTTCCCCCATTCTCATATCGAATTGCCTCTAACAGTTTCTTCCAAGAATTACAGATATTCTCTGCACTGTTATAAGCGTTTTTAAAGCGTGTTAGCTTGCAATCTAGCTCCGCTAAGGTATTTCTATCCCCTAACAGTTTTTGTTCGGCTATGCCCTCGAAATAAGCCATAGCGGGCATTTTACAGTTAGGGTTCTTGTTTTGATATTCATCTCTTGCCAAATATGCCTCGACTTTTGCCTTTGCACTGATTTCGTCTTTCAGTTTGTTTCTCTCTTTCGTGTACCTTGCGATACATTCCCCGATCAAAAATAACTGGTTTGAAATGTTCTCAATGTTCTTTGCGATTTCGTAAGGGACGTCTGTATTGTTGTTGATACACGAGATGAAATAGTCCATTTGGTTTTTGATTTCTTCTTCCGTCCAATTCGCCATGTCAAACGGATTGAACATATACACATACTGCCCGTCAATCAACATAAGTTAATACTCTCTTTCTAATCTTCCATTCGTTGTAAACGCAGAATAGATTTCCGTACTTGTTTTTGTATGCCTCTATGTAATCTCTCCTAAACTCTTTCATGAACAACTCGTGATTGTATTTATCTTCAAAAGCCATTTGACACATAGCTTGCAATTTCATTTCAAGTTTCTTGTCGTTGTGTACGGAATAGTTGGTTTGATTATGCCAATCAGGTCTTAACCATATCCAACAACCATACTCAGTAGACTTATCACGGAATGCACCTCTGTATACGTGGTGTATACAAAGGTTTTCTTCACGTGGTTCTCTAGTAAAGAAGCATTCCTTGATTTGTCCTTGTAATAGGTTTTCTTTATACGAGCGATTCATTATTCATCACTGGCTCTGCTTGTCTATCAGACTCAAACTGTGTTTCAGGAACATCTTGTTGATGATGTTTTGGTGTTTCATCAGAAACTTCATTGATTTCTGTTTCAACAACATTTTCGTTATCAAAATAAACGGGTGCTTGTTCCTCTGATTCCTTGTATGACATATCATTTTCATATGCATTCTGCATTTCGATAGACATAATTCCCCACTTGGAAATCAATTGTCTCAACATGGTTTTGTATGCCATGCCATCAAAGTCTTTTTCCCAAAATGTGTAACCCTTTTTAGCTCTGTACCCTTGGCTATATTTCATTGCGTGTTCTTCCATTTTTTCTTTAGACCAGTACATTGTTTTTCTGAATCCATTGACTAATTCAAACATTGCATAATATCCAATCGTTTCTGCTTGTTCACGTTCTCTTTCGTCTTGAATAGGAGTTACCTCGATTTCTTCATTGAATGGATCATAATTGATTAGCTCCCCCTCTTTAACAGAAACAACATTAATTCGTTTGTACTGTCCTGAACGGATAGCCAATTGGATGTACCCTTTGTAACCCAACTGGAATGTAGAAACTCGTCTGTTATTCTTACGATCGTTGAACGGAACCATGTAGTAATGCCCTAATTGAGGACTTGGAGATAGATTCAAAGATTCTCCAATAAGTCCTGCACTTACTGTTGTTGCAAAATCACAAGTCTGCAATTCAGGATTGGAATTGACTGCACTAATGATGCTTGTAACGAATTTCTTACCTCGCATCTCACTTCCCAATGTCTTGTAAATACTGCTTACTACTTTTGAATTCTTAACGTATTGAGCGAATGTCGGTGTTACATTCTCTTTCTTTGCTAAACTATTTTTTACTTGCATCTTATAACTCTCCTTTATTTGTTACTTTAAATTCAAATGATGTATTGTTTCTCAAATTGACTAATATCTTTGTTAGTTCTAATAATTGTTCACGTGTTCCCTCAACTCTGAACTCTGCCCAATTTGTATTTTGTTCTACAACCTTATTTTCAGGCTCGTTAGGTATGCTCTGTTCAAAATGTAAAGGTTCTTGAACTATTTGTTCTTCCTTTTGTTTTTGTCGCTCTACAGTCTCTCTAATGCGTTTTAAATCGTCTGCTTTAACTTTGGCACGCATTAAATCATAATCTTGGAAATACACTTCCTTGATTTGAGCGATATCTGTTTCATCATTAGGTAAGAACGTTTCCATAAAACCTAAATCCTGAATAATTTTGTCATAGATAGCATTCAGGTCTTTTTCAATGGATTTATTTGAAGTTGTTTTGTTCAACCATTTCTCATTGAATTTTGGAGTCAGATCATAATGTTCTCCATTGCCTTTGCTATCTAGAAGTGTTTGCCATGCTTCATAGATATGTTTACGTTTTTCTTCTTTTAAGGTATCTTCAATGTCTGTGATACCTTGTCCCAAACTGTCGGCACATTGTTTGATTTTCTTTTCAATGTCCATAATGTTTTTCTTGTCCTCTTTCCATTCTGAGAACAAATCATCTTCAACTCTTTTACGTTCGTCTGAAACCATCTTCACAATGGAATTCAATTGAGCACGGTCTTTCTTTGCCTGCTCATATGTGTTTTCTGTAACAACGTAGTCATAATGCTTCAGTCCGTTGTCAATGTTTGCTAACAGTTCCTTGGCATTTGTAACAACCTTGCCATTCAATACTGTTGCTTCTAATTCAAATTGCATCTGTTTCTCCTCTCTAAAGTTCAAATTGTATTTTCGGCTCGATATCTCCAATGAAATATGTCTGCCAATTTGTATGTCCTGTTTCGATAATGTATTCGATGTCGTCTAGGACTTCTTTTCTTTCAATGTGATATTGACGAATGGATGCATTTCCATCCATGAATCGTAGCTCTGCGATTAAATCTACAAACTCATATCCAGTTACGATCAATCCCCATAGCACCTGAACAAAATAATTGTCAGGAATTTTGTTATCCCAATTCCTTAGCATTTCTGAATTGCGAATGAATGATGTTTTGATTTCTAGGATTCCAGCTCTTGCTCCGTCCCAAATTAAACCATCAGGCGAATATGACATATACTCGTATTTCTTGGAATAAAGGATTGCGTTTTCTTCGTACTGAACATCCATTGTTGGATGCTTTACTCTGAACATTTCTCTTAGAATTGGCTCTAATGCATTTCCATAACGAATTGCTTCGTTGTCAATTTCCTCAGTAATTCCTTTTTTCTTCTTTCGCCATAAATCCCTGAGCGATTGATATTTGTTTATACCAATCAAAGAACTGGCTTCACTTCCACCAATTCTTGTTTCTCTTGCTTTTAGCCATTCTTCACGAGAATTGAGCTTGATGAATTCAAACTCGTTATTGCTTTCGTATAAGTTCATGAGTGAAGTATGTACTCTCCATAATGTACATCTTCTCCTTTCGAGTTCTTCTTGTGTTTATACTGTGTTTCAATAACGTATCCCTCGGCTCTTAAATCTGCTATACGTGCAGACAACCGATAGATACCTAACTTTTCAAATGCTTCTGCTCCAGTTATACTTCCATGTTCTTTTAGATGTTGCAGAAGCAAATCACACTGAGATGGTTTACCTTTCATATTTCAACCCCCAATCCAAATCTCAGAAATACAAATATCGAAAACACTAAGAGTGCGATAATGACTGAAATTGAGATGGAAGCAAACACCTTGAATTGATGAATACGTTCATTGGTTTTCTTGATGCGTTGTTGATGATTGTAATAATCGAACTTGCCCCAATTGACATTCCCAAATTCAGGAATTTCAAATTGTTGTTCCATAAGAGCTTCATATTTTTTAGTAGCAGTTGATTTTCTTGTTGAAGTCCTTGTAGAACTCTTAGTAGCAGTAGTCCTAGTCATAGTTATCACCAAACGCATCTTCCCCATTCAGGAAGTCCTTGCACGCATGAATCTTAGCTAATGAATAGTTGTAATTCATGCTATCTTTGATTGAGTTCATCCAATCTTCCATTTCATCTTCTGCACATTTGATGGCTTTAATTTCATCGTTCTCATCCATGATTTGATAAAGAATGCTTAACATCTCGTAATAGGTTGAGATGTATTCAGGATTATTTCTCTTTTCCCAATCGTTGAATGAATCGTCTGATTCGATAAATGAATCAATGTGTTTGTTATCTTCGATATCCCTAAGTTGTTGTAATGTCATCATCATTTCCCCCTTTTGTTTTCTGTGTGCTATAATGGAAATGGCTTTATTTTTGAGCCATTTACCTCATGAGTTATCTGTCGGTTTGGTCGCCTAATCAGATAACTCTTTTTCTTTTTCCCTAATCGCCTGCTTTAAATTAGGATAATATTTCAAGAATACGGATTTAGGTATCACGATTCTTGATAGATGCTTACATTCGTATGTGTCGCTCCATCCTGATAATGTTCTTAATTCTAAAATCACTTCATATGCTTTTCCTTTGGAACATTTCATAAGCTCCATAACTTCTTTATATCCTAGGTAGCTCATATAAATACGCTCCAAAGTAACAGGCATAACGTAAGAATCAGGAATACTGTTAAACGATCAATTTTGGAATTCATTTTGTGAATTTCCTCTCTCGTTTGAATGTAATCATCAGATAGTTGCTTTAACAAAGTGGTTGTTTTCTTGCTGAACTCGGTATTCACTTTGTTAAACTGTCTTTGTTTTGCGATAAAGTTATTGGTATTGGTTTGAAACAACATTTCCAATTCCTTATCATTCATAAATTCGGTTTTTTCTTCCATGTTTCATCTCCTAATCGTGCGTTAATATGTAGATGCAAATGAACTCTACAATCACGCATATGAATAAAAATGTTTCTGTGAAAGTCATAATTCTTATCAGAACTTTAACTTTGTTAAACTAAGAGAGTAAAAAAATAATCACCAATTTCATCATGGCTAATATCTAACATTTTCGTCATTTTGATTATATCTTCTGAAGAAAAAGCTATTTTATTGTTTAATTTCATTGAAATTGCTTGTTTAGTTTTACCATATGCTTTGGAGAAATTATCAATGCTTCCGTATTTTTCAATGATTTTTCCTCTTAGTTTTCTAAAATCAAACTTCATTCGCCCAAATTCACCTCTCTTTCAACTGTCTATACTTTAACATTTTTAAAGCTATAAATCAATATTTATTTTAACTTTTTTAAAGTTTTATTTATATTTGACAACTATTTTTTTACTGTATAATGAAAGTACAAAGAAAGAAAAAATGTATGTCTAGCTCTTCTTTGTATTCGTCTGCTCATGTTGGTGCATGAGCTTTTTTTATGTCTTAACACTTTATTTTACGAGTTATAAAAAAATCAAAAAAATTTTAAACTTTTTTTATTGAATTTGTACCTCGTTGTCCTCTACTGTACTTAACTATGCTTTACTGTGCCTTATTGTACATTTGACAACTATTTTTTAAACTGTATAATGAAAGTACAAAGATATGAAAAAGCACATTATCAATTCTTTGTATTTCTGCTTGCTCATGCGCCAACATGAGCTTTTTTTTATGTCTTAACAAAAATAAAAGAGCCTATTCAAGGCTCTTAAAACAAAGAAAATTTAAGATTGAAAACTTAGAAAATGAATTTGACACTCCCCATAGTTGAAACTAGGGGATTCTTGCTTCTACCACTACTGCATTAGAACCCAAAGGGTAGTTAATGTCTTACACAGTGTCCACAAGCTAGATTATACAGTTCCCGTATGCCCTACGGTGCTGTTTTTATATGCTCCTATGCTGATAGCATAGCCAATCCTCTATTTAAGATATTGATACTTGCGTTCATATCCCTATCATGCTTTGTATGACAAACAGGGCATTCCCACTTTCTCACTGCGAGATTTTTTACTTCTTTATTTTGATAGCCACAACATGAACAAGTTTGACTGCTTGGAAATAGTGTTGGTACTTTCACAATTTTACTTCCATACCACTGAGCTTTATATTCCAACATATTAAAGAATTTAGACCACGATACATCAGCGATACTTCTTGCTAGTTTATGATTTTTAATCATGTTCTTTACTTTTAAATCTTCAATGCAAATGGTTTGGTTTTCACGCACTAACATTGTTGATTGTTTTTGCAAAAAATCATTTCTTTGATTAGTAATCTTTTCATGGACTAAAGAAACTTTCAAACGCTGTTTTTGTCTATTATGGCTATCTTTTTGTTTACGAGATAGTTTGCGTTGCTCTCTTACGAGTTTACGCATAGACTTCTTTAAAAATTTGTTATTAGATACTTTATTTCCATTACTATCAGAATAAAAATCTTTGATACCTACATCAATACCTATCACTCCACCACTGTTGATATGCTGTTTCGGTTCAAAATCAATATTCAATACAGCAAAGTATTTTCCTGTTGCAGTTTTTTCTATCGTAACATTGTTAATCTTTCCTATTTCCATGGATTGTCTGATTGTCACAAACCCTAATTTAGGAAGTTTGATTTTTTTATCTACAATACGAATGTTATCTTTCTGATTAACAGTTCTATATGATTGGTGGTTTTGATGTTTTTTTAAAAAGTTGGGTGTGAAGATCGCTTTTGAAAAAAGTTGATATATCCTCTATCTAAATCACGTAAAGTCTGTTGTAACGCAATAGAGTCCACTTCTTTAAGAAAAGAAAAATCATCATGTTTTTTAAGTTCACTCAACATGGCTGATGTTTGATTATATCCTATCTTTTCTCCATTTTTATAGGCTTCTTTACGCATGGCAAGACCTTTGTTATATATTAATCGACAACACCCTAGTGTTTGATTGATTAAGTCTTGTTGCTCTTTGTTAGGATATATTCTAAACTTAATTCCTTTTTTCATCAGCCTAGCCTCTCTTTCTGTCTTTGTGAAGTCTTTTGATTTTCAATGTACTGTTTAATGACTTCTAAAGATGCACCACCAACAGTAGAAACAAAATAGCTATTCGTCCATAGCGTTGGTAATTTTGTTTTTAAATAGGGAAACTCCTCTCTTAATATTTTACTGGTATATCCTTTTAATGACTTAACTGCTTTGTGGATACCAAACTGTGGGTCTACTTCTAATAGTAAATGCACATGATCTGGCATGATTTCCATTTCTAAAATATCCACTGATAGTTCAGTAGCATAGGACAAAAGTATTTCTTTCAATCTTTCTTCAATTTGGTTTACTAATATTTTACGTCTATATTTAGGACACCATACAACATGGTATTTACAAGAATAGACTACATTGTTATTTGATTTATATATTGTTTTCATATATGTATTATACCATATTTATCTATCTAATACAATATATTACAGTATTTTTGTCCTTATATCCCCATTTCTAAAGCAAGGGGTTTTACGGACATTTTGATAAAAAACTACCCTCTTTTTGAAGGTAGTTTTTATTTACACAGTCAAAATAGTTTAAAACGTACTATTGTTAAATTTTTTATTCAATTGTTGTTTTAAAGAGTTTCTATCTCTATTTAAAAATGTTTACAATTTTCTTAAGTAGTTTCAATATCCACTTAAGAATCTTATTAATTAAACCATAGTCAACACCACCTTCTGTTGGTTTTTCGTTTGGTTTATCTTCTACATTGTCATCCTCATTAGGCTCTTGGTCATCTGTTGGTTTTTCCTCGGTAGGATTGGACTTGTAGAAGTCTAAATCATGATAAGCCACATCTTTATCAATCGGTGTACTTGTGTATTGGTGCAATACTCCATTAGCAGAGAAATCACCTTGACAAGTTCCATCGTTGCTACCCCAGTTTGCAATCCATTTTGGATATCCTAATTCTTCGATCATAGAACCAAACCATGAACTCGAAGAATAGATACCTGTAAAATATCCACGTTTTTTGAAGAAATCACAGAACACTTTACAAACCATCGTACAATGTTCTTTATTGAGATATCCATTTTTATTTTTCCAGCCATCGGCATCTTCCATATCCATCCATACACCCATCTTGATATCTCTGTCTTTGATCAGATTATATGTACATTCTGCTTGCTCAAGTGCAGTTTGTTCATCACCACAGTAGTCATAACAGTATACTCCATATGGAATACCTAATTTATCTAACTGGTCTGCAAATGTCTTGAATTTTTTGTCTTCTGTAATCCACCAATTCGCACGTAAGATAACAAAATCATATTGTGAAAAATCAATATTTCCGTTGTTGTGTTCGGATAGATCAATTCCTTTCATCTTAACACTATCAGGAAATTCTTTTGTAGGTTCTTCAGGAGTTTCAGGAGTTTCAGGTTTTTCAGGTTCACTTGGTTTATTTTCTTCTTCAGGTGCAGTAAATGTTGCCCAAGGGTCTTCACCTTGTACTTCACTTCCACTAACGGCTACAAAACAACGAATACTAGGATCATTCTCATATAACCATGAAATATATCTATGTCCGTTTCCTACCCATTTTTCTGTATATCGTTGTGTTTCACCTTTTACATAGCTACCAAACTTCGGACCAGTTGGACTATCTCTATGGCATATAATAGGTGTATCATTTGTAAAATGTGCAATACCATCTTCTTGAATGAGTTGGCTAGGGTTATAGCCACTTGTTGTACTACCACTACCTGCATTGCATTTTCTCCAATTCCCTGCCATAGGGGTGATAATGTTCGTGTCATCTACATAGAACGTATCGTCAACGTAGCTTTCAGTAGCAGTAAACGTATATATGCCATAGGAATTATATGCCATATTACCATTCGCAGACTGTGTGAATTCGATATGCAAATGAACACCACTTGCTCTACCTGCATCACCCATATTTCCTAACTGTTGACCTTGTTTAATCACCATGCCTACATACGCATTAAAGGTGTTGTCATGGACTGTTTCAAAGGTAACAATACCAAAGTACCCATTTGGGCAATGTACCTTGTTAACAGTCTGCCAAGTGGCTTCTCCATAGCTAGGAATTGTCTTTATACATTTAACAGTGGCAGGTGCATAATAAGGCGCTCTATATCCTGCAGTACCACTAGCAAAGTCAACTGCTTTTGTTCCTAAATGTGTTCCAACATTTTCTACTTGCGTAATCTTAAACTCGGTCATAGGACACATGAAATATTCATATCCATCACTAGCGACATATGTTTTATTCGGTTGCATAAAATCTCCTTTCTTGCACGAAAAAAAGGGCAAACTTAAAAAAGTTGCCCTTTTGTTTTGCCTATTTATTTTTAATTTGTGTTAACTCGTGTTAACGTATCTTACCTGCTTCATTGAATAATCGATTTTGAATCTCTTCTTGGCATTCCTTAATTTCTTTTGTGTTATTTCCGTCAAGGTCATGCGTTAATAAAGCGTGTAAGGATTTTAAGAACAGTGAATTGATTTCGGCTTGTTCCTCTAAGGATTTATCATCCTGAGTTAAGAATTTGTTTATCTTTTCCACTTCTTTCTCTAACCTTTCGATACGAATGTTTATATCGTTTTTCGGTTTTTTCATTGTTTGATAGAAGTTGTAACAAACACTAAATGCACTAAGAATACAACTTAATGCAACAAGTTGTGTTATCGTTTGCGATAAGTCAAATAGTTGTGCTCCATTCATTAGGATTTATTGAAACCATCGTTAAAACCACATACTGCACTCTCAATCAATGTCTCAAGTTCGGTATTGGAAATGGTTATTCCTTTCTCTTGTAAAAGTTTGCTTGCCCTTTCCAATGCCTTTTCTAATTTCTCCTCGCCATGAATATCTTGATAGACTTGTTCGACATACTGAACAGTTGTATTGACAACATCTTTTTTGGTTTCGTTGTCTACATACTGGTTATATAGTTTCTTGACATACTGCCCTGCATACATCAAGCCACATCCAACAACAACTGCAATGAAGTCTACTAGACTTGGCATAATTTGATTGATAAAATCCATATCGTTTCCTCTCAATCTAAGATAAGTTTTCAGTCGTTCTAGGACTATCCAATGATAAAGTAATGCCCAATTAATGAGTCTGGTGTTGCATATAGCTTTTCTTCTTGCCCGTACATACTTTCGGGATTTGATACACCACCTCTTTGGCATAGGTAAGTTATGTCTTTCCATTTATAGTATTTCCCGTAAATGTAAGTAAAACCACTTGTAGTTACAGATTCAGGAACTGGAATCGGGTCTTCTTTAGTTCCTTTATGTTCGTCTTTGTCAAATTGTTCAAATAGAGTTGGGTCTGCACCTGGATACCAATTGGACTGTTTATTGTGCGTCTTTTCTACTTGCCATAAATTACCTTTGTACATTAGCCTCATTCCTTCGGTCAATTCAAAACTATCTTGATATGAGTTCCATTCTTTATATAAGAATTTGTAATTTAATGCTTCTTCTTTTGGTAGTTCATTTAACGTTTTTTCTCTTTGTTCTTTTTCTATCTTTTTCTTTAATTGCTTTTCTTGAATTTGAATGATATCTGGATAATTCATGTATAAAGATGGATTAGCGTTGATTGAATCTATATCTAAAACGCCTTCTTCTTCTTTGATTTCATGGTAATCGTATTCATAATACGTCTGTTTGACTCCTTCAAACTCTTCTTCAACTCTTGTTTCGTTGAGGCATATATAAATGAATATATATCCGTCAATTTTTTTAGTCGTTACACTAGGCTGTTGTTCGTTGAATCTTGCTTTCATTTGATACCGCCTTTCTAGCTAGATTTGCTTTCTGCTTTACTCATATGCTAATTGGTCTGAACTTTCATAGTCTTTATGTAGTTGCCGTATATCTCTTCTCTTTTTATCTTTATTTTTAAGACATTCGTTGATTGCATTCTTGATAAAATCAATATCTGTAATATCAACGTTTTTACATAATCGTTTCATAATGCCTCCTAAACGATTGTTGTACTTAGTGAGTTTTCGCTTTCGTTACTAGCCCACTGTCTTTTTCTGTACTATTTTTCACATCTGTGAAGGATAATGTAGCGCAATGTATGAGTTGTACATATATGCAATCTTGCGCCAAGTAATTCCAGTTCGCATTCTCAATCCAGTTCCTACAATTCAAGTAACAAGCTCCCGCATACGAGAAAGTCCCGA
>ULTX01044956.1_pt1 | contig 16643 bp, 10 predicted proteins | sample 1958041 | NCBI WGS metagenome assembly ULTX01 (sample SAMEA4835747, study PRJEB28245) | human gut metagenome | biome: gut microbiome; material: fecal sample | place: Denmark | collected 2008
GTTTCCATCACTTCCGCCATTGCCATCTCCGTCCCCCTCCTGCCCGGAGGAATTACCATTGTCACCGGTATTCTCCTTTGGTGGATCAGGAATATAAATCTCCTCTCCCTCTTCCCTGCCACAGGTTTTCTCATAATAATCAATATCCTCCGGTGTTTTCGTACAGGTGAGCTCATAGGATTCTATCGTTTCTTCTGTCTTCCCACAGTTCATCTGATACCCGGTGATCTGTCCCTCGGTCATGCTGCAGGAAAAGCGATAGCCGGTAATGCTGCCCCCTCTTCCACAGGCAAGATAACGGTGTCCCCCACAGTCATATGCCGTAAAGCCGTCACAGCCATGTCCGTCTCCATCCCAGTCATGCACACTTCCGCAGTCATAAGGATGAAATTCAATGTGGGAAGAGCAGGAGCTATTGTGGCTCCCTTCTGCATAGCAGGAATCACTATGGCTATGGTAAACTGCCGTATAGCAGGCTCCGCCCTGGCTCGTGCTTCCCTCATGGGTATGCACCGTTTCTTCTCCGTAACAGCCGCCTCCGTTTACCTCATCCCCGGTATGTACATGATAAACCGGAGTGCTGTAGCAGCTGCCACCTTCTGTTTCATTTCCTTCATGGGCATGATATACAGGGTTTGAAAAGCATTCACCTCCATTCTGTGCATCTCCGGAATGTTCATGCCTTATGGTCTGTGCCGAAGCCTGCATTCCCATTCCTGAAAGCAATAAGGTTCCTGTCATCAGCATGCCGAAAAAGGCTGCTGCCATTCTTCCCTTTTTATTCCTGCTTACAACTCTTCGTTTCTTTTTCTGTCCGATATTTCTGGTTCTTCTTAAAATTAATTCAAATTTTCTCACGTTACTTTCCTTTCTTTGTCTGATTTGTAATCTGTACTCATTGAAAACCGGTTGGTACAAAAAAGGCACCCTTTGTGAAAATCACAGAAAGATACCCTTTATTTCAAATTCGTATTTACTTGTCCTTCAAAGAAAGTGTTTGTAGAATACCATAGCTTTCAACAGACGTCAACTCATTTTTCAGGATCAGCCCGAAATTTCGTTGAACGTTATTTCCGGCTGATTTTCTTGCCCACAATATATTGTGTTCCATTTGCCAATAGCAACGGCATTCCTGTTCCCAATGCAAGATAAAACCATTTTCCCACATCACTTCCGCCAATCGCATAAACATAATTGATATCAGAAAAGAACTGTGCGGTGTCAAATTCCGCACACCACACAGTGGTACGGGAAAGCAGATAACAGATCGAATTCACCACAAAGAACCAGAACACATGATGCATCATAATGGCATAGGTATGTCTTCCGATTTCCATGAACCATGAACAAGCAGACGGAATTCTGCTGATCCAGTCCGAGATCCGCAGCCAGAATGCAATTCCGGTCACCACAGTAAGATAAGGAATAAAAGCGGCATTGGCAAACCCGGTTACCCATACTGCACTGAAGGCAAGCCCCCGGCAGCATATTGTAGTCAGAAGCTGGACTCCCACTACAACAAAAAAGTACCGGCCATCACTGATTTTATTTACCCTGTTCTCTAATTTTTCCTTATAAATACGTCCCAGCTGGAAGCCCGGCATCATAAAAAGAAGTCTTCCGGGAAATTTATAATATCCCCAGACATGTCCTCCCTTTGCAAGCGCAACCGTAGCAATTCCGAGCAGGAGAGATACCGCGAAGATCAGCCATTCCTTCTTTAAATGAAGAAAAGACAGCACCTTCCTGCCAAGTACATTGAGAACCTCAATCAAAAACAGTGCCGGGACAAACCATGCCGGGAACTGATACAGAAACTGATGCCCGCTCACGAACGGCTCTATAAAGAGATTCCACAGCGTCAGTTCTCCTCCAATGGAAAAGCCTGTGCGGTGCAGAAGCACTGCCAGAATTCCATAGACCAGATTCCAGATGAAATAAGGAAGCAGCAACGCTTTGCACTTTTTACCAATATATCGTAACAGCTGCTGCTCCGCTTCCTCCCGATAAAAATAACCGGAAACAAACAGGAAAATAAACACATGGAACGAATAATAAGGAAACAGCCCACCCACATCAAACAAGGAATATCCAAGATGTCCTGCCACAACCAGAATCATACCGATTGCTGACAGAATCCGCATTTGTTTATTTTCTTCCCGCATAAGCTGCCTCCCCAACTGTTTCTCTTGTCTGCCGCTCAAAAAAAGTGTATAGTAAGCGTACAATTGATTTTATTATGATGGATTTGTATTGGAGTTGTCAATGAAACTGAGAAAATATACGATTTTAACCTTATTCCTGTTCCTATTCAGCACGCTTTGCTTAAATGGCTGCGCCTCTTCCCGTCCGGAGCCTGCCACGCCTTACGATGGCACGGATTATGTAAGAGAGTCGGAGCTGCTCTCCTACGACCTTGCGGACTATGAAACGATTCCCACAAATCCCAACGGCTCTTTGAGCGTTCCGACCTATATTACCAGACTGGACGATCAGTATTTCATCGTGGACTGCTATCACAATCAGGTCATCTACCACGACAATCTGACCGATCCCCTGTACCTTTGGAAGGTGATGACCAATGACCTTTCCATGGGACATACGATTGCCAGCGACGGCAATGTCTATCTGATTGACGATACTGAAAATAACCGGGTTCTGATTATGGAAAAGATGCAAAACAACAGCGGTGAAACCGTTTATGTGCCCACACAGGAATTCACCGGAATCGGCAACCGGCCTCATTACATCATATACGATGATTATACCGACACCTTTTATGCATGGAGCTCCCAAAGCGGGGAAATGTTCCTTTTCCGCCACACAGACAATTCCACGCGCATGTATCTGACGAAGATTTTAAGTATCCCGGAGCTTGACGGTGTTTATGTGCGCTCCTTTACGATTCTGGATGACCGGATTTACTTTGTCTCCGGCAATTCCAACATTATTGAGGCCGACCTTTACACCTTCGAGGTATTAAACCGCTATCCGGTTCCCGACGCAATTGCCGGCATGATCCAGCTGGAAAAGATCCAGAATTATTACTATATTACGGTTTCCACCGACATTACCGGAAATCAGGATTTTGCCACACTGATCCGTGTGAAGCATCTGAAGGATCTTGAAAAGGGCAATTACGAGGATGTCTATGCAAGCTTTTTAGGAGGCGGCACCCCGTACAGCCTTACGCGGATTGACGACCGCTACTATCTTACCGAGCATCGTCTCCCCGGTCACTCCATCTGGAGCTTCCGCGTGGAAAACGATGAAATCACGGATGTCGAGGCTATTTACTAGGGCTGCTGACCTGCTCCGTAAGATATAAAATAAGCTGCATTACGGATCGCGCACCGGAATTTCCGGGAACGGTACCGTAAGCCTGCGCTCCCTTTTCTCATCCCGTTCAAAGGTTTCCATGGTTTCCCTGGAGGCTTTTTTTACAATCTCATGGAACTCGCGCGAAGAAATCAACAGGCACCCCTGACCGATAATAATCACCTGCTCAAGACCATCCGAGGTCACGACGGTGATCTGATACTTCTTCGAATATTCATGGGTAAACCGTTCAATGTAATGATCCGCCGTCTCTGCCTCTTTGGTATACACGACATGAATGTTATGATAATCAAGGCACTCCGTCGGGTGTCCCTGCAGACGGTATGCATCAAAAACAGCAATCAGCTCCCTGCCGTCAATCGCCTGATAATTGCATAAAAGATCAAGGAGCTGTCCTCTGGCGCTGTCAAGATTTACCTCTGCCAGCTCCTTCAATTCCTCCCATGCAAAGATGACATTGTAGCCATCCACCAGAAGGTATTCCGCCTTTCTCTCCTTCGGACGGTATTCATAGGGCTTTGCCTCCACCGTGCGTGCAACAGGCTTCTGCACGCTCCCGGCCTCCTGCTTATCCCTTCTGCGGTTCGCCCCCGAAGCCCGGTCGATGATGGCATCCACCTCCTCCGTTCCCAGTGTCGTTGTGATGGTAGTCTGCTTCCTTCGTCCGATCTCTTTAGCCAAAGCATCTTCCTGCATTCTTCTCTGTGAAAGAATCCCCGGAAGATGCATGTATTCCGGCACCTCATACCATGGCACGACAAAGCCTGCTCCGTGTGCACAGAACACGGAATCTGCCGTATTATACACATCCCGCTCCGGATCATAACCGCATTCTTCCATGACCTCCTCCGGATTGTGACAGGGACCATACCCGTCAAATGTCATAGACCAGATCCCCTGACCTCTGGTATAGGAAATCACCATCTGTCCATAGTCCCCAATCGTTTCCATCGGAGCCCGACCCTTTAACACACTGTAGCCTGCGCGCTCCACTTCATTACGAAAAACTGCTCCGGCATTCGACAGATCCGTCATGGCACGTCCCACATACTCCTCCGGAAGCTCCAGCCGGAATTCCATAAACGGCTCTAAAATCCGGCAGTCTGCCTGCATCAGTCCCTGACGGACAGCCCGGTAGGTTGCCTGCCGGAAATCACCGCCCTCGGTATGCTTCTGGTGTGCCCTGCCGCTCTTTAATGTGACATGGATATCCGTAACCGGTGCTCCAAGCAGAACGCCACGGTATTCCTTTTCCATGAGATGGGTGAGCACCAGCCTCTGCCAGTTCCGGTCCAGCTCATCCTCACTGCAGTCGGTATCACAGACAAATCCGCTTCCGGGCTCTCCCGGCTGCAAAAGAAGATGTACCTCTGCATAATGACGCAGCGGCTCATAATGTCCGACTCCCTCTACCGGCTGTGCTTCCGTTGCAATGGTTTCTTTATAAAGAATTCTTCCCTTGCCAAAGGTGACGTTGATGTCATATCGTTCCTTCATGATCCGTTCAAGAATTTCAATCTGTACCGGTCCCATCACATGCGCCGTCAGCTCCTTCGTATGCGGATTCCATTTCACCTGTAACAAAGGATCCTCTTCCTCTAACAGATGCAGCTTTTCGATGACGGTATTCATCTGATTTTCCTGTTCCGGTAACACACGATAGCTCATTACCGGTTCGAGCAGAGGATGGGTCTGCTCCGTTTCCACACCAAGTCCCTGTCCGATATACGTCTGCGAAAGTCCGGTCACCGTACAGATCGTTCCTGCCTGCACACAGTCTGCGAGCTCGAACTTTTCTCCGTTGTAGCAGCGGATCTGGTTCACCTTTTCCTGCCATTCCTCCTGCTGCCGGTTCTTTCCGGTAATCACCGTCTTAACCGGGAGCTGTCCACCCGTGATTTTCATATGGGTCAGCCGGTTTCCCTGCGGATCCCGTGTAATCTTATAGACTCTTGCCCCGAATTCCGTATGATAATCTGCCGGCTCTCCATAGGTGTCAATTCCTTCAAGAAGCTCCTTCACGCCCTCCATCTTTAACGCAGAGCCAAAGAAACAGGGAAACAGCTTTCTCTCCCGGATCAGACGTGCGATTGTCTCTCTGGAAACCTCACCGGTCTGAAGATACTGCTCCATCGCTTCCTCACCGCACATGGCAACGCTTTCCATAAAGGCATCCCCATGTGGCAGCCGGAAATCCACGCACTCCCCAGACAGACGCTCCTGCAGCTCCTGATATACCGCATCTGCATCCGTTCCCGGCTGATCCAACTTATTCACAAACAGGAATACCGGAATATGATACTGGGATAATAGCTTCCACAGTGTCATCGTATGCCCCTGCACTCCGTCCGCTGCACTTACCACCAGCACTGCCAGATCCAATACCTGCAGGGTACGTTCCGCTTCTGCAGAAAAATCCACATGTCCCGGCGTATCTAACAGAATCAGTTTGTCCTCATGCACAGGCAGCACCGCCTGCTTGGAAAAAATCGTGATTCCACGCTCCCGCTCCTGATTATCCCTTTCCAGATAGGTATTTCCTTTATCTACACGCCCTATGCTGCGGATGACACCACTTTCATACAGCATTGCTTCCGACAGTGTTGTTTTCCCTGCATCCACATGGGCGAGAATTCCCATTACGATTGTTTTCATGTTCTGCTCCTTGTAGCCTTCTGCGTAACTGCCCCGTACTCTCACAGTGACCTTTCTACTTATTTAATAATAACGTAACTATTCAGAACCACATTCGTAAAACCGTTGCTAACGCAACGTAGTTTACCTCATGTGGTTACTTCGCCATATAAATTATGCCAAATGTCCTTACGAATGTGAGCATTCGACGTCCATCTTGTCATAATTTGCATGGCTCTGAATAGTTACATAATAACGATTTGTAAGAGGAATGTACAGAATTGTTTTCCTGATTATTAAAGAATTCGCTTACAAATTCTTCGCGCACACAGTGTTGCAAAGCAGCGAATTTCTTCTCTGCGAGCTGCACATCCCTGCGGAGCTTTTGCTTTATAGAATCAAAACAGGAGGACCGCCATAAGCGATCCCCCTTACTGATGCTCATCATATTATTGCGAACTTAACCGGATCCTCTGATCAGACCTCAACAAGCTCCTCCTGCCCGGTCTCCTTTGGAGTAACATGCTTCTTCCACTTACCCTGTAAATACCGCAGAAACGTGAGTACTCCGGTCAGCAGCCAGGTAAAGGCAGTTGCCAGCCATACGCCCCAGACTCCGACCTGCGGGATCAGGGTTAACGGCTTTGCAAAGCAGATTCTTCCCATCATTTCGATGATTCCATTCATAAACGCAAAGGCTGCATCTCCGGCTCCGTTTAACAGGCCTCTCGTAATATAAATCATGCCAAGCGGCAGGTAAAACCAGCTCGTAAGCTTTAAGGCATGCGCTCCCATTTCAATAACCTCAGGCTCACTGACAAACAGGCGCATGATCGGATTGCCAAAGAACTGTGCAAGCGGAAGCATGGTAAAGGAAAAGACAGCCATTAAAAGGAATGCTATCCGGTAACCCTTTTTCACACGCTCCAGCTGACCGGCACCGATGTTCTGTCCGGTATAGGTAGAAACCGACATACCCAGGGAATTGTAAGGCTGCTGTACCAGCTGTTCAATCCTGCTTGTAGCAGTAAAGGCAGCAACCACGACTGATCCAAAGGTATTCACAACGCTCTGCAGTGCCACACAGGAAATCGCAATCAGTGAGCTCTGAAAGGCCAGCGGCACACCCATACGGATACACTGCCAGATAATTCCACGGTTCAGGGAACGGTATTTCTTTTCAATCCTGAAGAACGGATTCTTTACCAGAGCGAAAATCAGGCTTCCGATACCGGAGATCAGCTGCGCAATAATGGTTGCTAACGCAGCGCCTGCCACACCCCAGGAAAAGCCACGGATAAACAATAAGTCCAGTACAATATTAACCACACTCGATACCATCAGAAAATACAACGGTGTCTTGGAATCTCCTACCGCACGCAGGATAGCAGATACCGCATTGTAAAGGCTCACACCCAGAATTCCACAGCAGATGATCGTCATATATAAGGTCGAGCTGTCCAGAATGTTATCCGGTGTATTTAAAAAGATCAGAATCTTTCTTGCAAAAATGACGCCAATGCCTCCCATCAGGACCGCACAGAACAGCATGATATAAGCCGCGTTGATGATGGTGTTCTTCACCTGATCGTTCTTTCCTGCGCCAAAATGCTGGGAAATAACCACACCGGTACCGTTCGCCATACCTCCGCACAGGGAGAAGATCAGGAAATTCAAGGATCCCGTTGCACCAACGGCAGCAAGCGCATCCGCACCGACATATTGTCCTACAATGATAGAATCCACCACATTATACAACTGCTGAAAAATATTTCCTATTAATAACGGAAGCATAAAGGATACCAGTAATCCCAAAGGCTTTCCTACTGTCATGTCTGTTACATATGTTTTTTTCATAAAGTTCTCTCCTCTTCTATGATGTTTATAGCATAGCAGTGGTTGGGAAACTATAAAAAAGCGCTCCGGAAATTGTCGATATCTATCTGGGTTTATGGTTTACAGGCTGTGTAAACATTCAGCCATGCTCATTCATAAGCTGCCGGATTGTACAGTTTAGCCGACAAAGATACTTACTTCCCGGCAGCTTATTTCATGTCGGGCGTCTGCCCTATAGAAATGATTGTATAAGCTGTCCTTCGTGAGCAAGCTCCCACGGTCATCTTATACAATCATGACTGCAAATCAGTAACAGTTCAGCCATGCTCATTCATAAGCTGCCGGATTGTATAGTTTAGCTGACAAAGATACTTACTTTCCGGCACCTTATTTCATGTCGGGCGTCTGCCCTATAGAAATGATTGTATAAGCTGTCCTTCGTGAGCAAGCTCCCACGGTCATCTTATACAATCATTTCTGCATGGCTGAACTGTTACACAATCTGGCACTTTTGATTACAATTTGGCAGATGCCCTTGCTTTTTCCTGATAATGCGGTTAAAATGCAAAAAGTGCCGTTAGGGGCGGCAATCGAAAAGAAAAGGAGAGAAATTTATTATGAAAAAGAAGTTATTAGCAGTATTATTGACAGGAGCTATGGTAATGTCCATGCTTACCGCATGTGGCGGCGGCTCTGAAGAGACCAGCACCGACACCGCAGCTGAGGAAGTTGTAGAGGAAGAGGATACCGCAGAGGATTCCGCAGCAGACGGAATGTGTTCCGATGAAACCTTCTCCGCTTTACAGGACAATTACGCAAGCATGGTAGAAGCTTACAACGCTGTTAAGGATCTGTATGAAAGCGATGAGATTGAAGCTGACGATTCCATCGAGGATGTAATGAACCAGGCTGCAGATGTAATCAATGAGATGGGTGAAATCTCCCAGGATACCATTACCGAAGAAGATGCTGAAACTCTGAATTCCGCAATGCTTGACATTTTAGATGCTTTATCCTTACTCGTTGATGGTATGACTGAAACAGACGCTTCTGCTGACGCAGCTTCCGAGGGATGCTCCGATGAATCCTTCGCCACCTTACAGGACAACTTTGCTGCATTATCCGAAGCCTATGATGCTGTATCAGACGCTTATATGTCTGACGAAGTAGAACAGAACGACGACATCGAAGCAGCTCTGAACGAAACTCAGGATATTATGACCCAGATGGGTGAAATCTCCCAGGACACCATCACAGAAGAGGATGCTGAAGTATTAAATGATTCCATTCTTGCTCTGTTAGAGGTTCTTGACTCTGTTGTTGATGCAATGTAATTAAGCACATAAGCATATAATTATATGTAATTATTCAGTAATGCAGAATTATTTCACAGCTTATCTGTAAACCACATATACAAAAAGGGAGTAATTGTACTCCCTTTTTGTATTATACTAGTATACGCAGGAAAATGAGGAGGGAAACTTTTTCATGGTCGCTTTGTATTTTGCAGCCTTTGCATTCTCTGTTTTGTTGTTAATTCTGACTCTCGCCGCAACCAGCCAGTATCGCGGAAATTATCACGTACTTTCTACCATGACTACCGCAATTGTCAACTTCGGTTACTGGCAGCTTGCCATGTCACACAATCTGGAGGAGGCTCTTTTAGCAAACCGGATTGCCTATCTGGACGGAACCTTCCTTACCTTATTTATGTTCCTTGCGGTTGCCCAGTTCTGCCGGATCAAGGTTCCGGCCTTTATGGTTACTGCCATGTCCATTGCCGGATTTGTAGTTCTGGGGCTTGCCTATACCGGCGGCTACAGCACCATTTATTACAGCAATGTCTCCATTGTCCGGCGTCATGGTGTCACCTTCCTCATCACACAGGACGGACCGGCACATATTCTTTATACCTGTCTGATTGTTATTTATGTCCTCATTGATCTTGGTGTTATGGTCTACGCATTCCGAAACAGGAATAAGGTTTCCTATGTCAATACCTTTTTCCTTCTAGCCACGGAGCTGTTCTGTATGGCGGTTTATGCCATCGAAAGCTTGACCGCATGCGAAATCCAGCTTCTTCCCTTTGCCTATGTGCTGAATATGGTGCTTTTATTTGTGCTGTTCCGCAGAACAAATCTTTATGATCTTTCCATCAATGCAGAGCATATCCGTGAAGAACGCCGCGAATACGGATATATTTCCTTCAGCCGCCATGGAAAATACATCGGAAGCAATGAAGTGGCCCGGAAATATTTTCCGGAGCTTGAACGACTCCTGATGGATCATAAGATTCCCCCAAAAGAGGAATTTCTTTATAAGGAATTCGGCGACTGGGTAACCCATTTTGGTTCCAGTACCGGTAAAACCCGTTATTATACCAGAAATGACCGCATTCTCAAATGCCGGCTCAGTTATTTTACCATGGGAAAACAAAGCCACATTCAAGGCTACCTCATCGAAATAACCGATGACACCAACCAGCAGCTCCATATTCAGGAGCTGAATGAAATGGCACGTAAGGCAGAAGAGGCAAATCTCGCCAAGAGCACCTTTATTGCCAATATGTCCCATGAAATCCGCACCCCGATTCATGCCGTGTTAGGTATGAACGAGATGATTATGCGTGAATCCGGCGAACCGCAGATCCGTGTATATGCCGGAAACATCAAGAAATCCGGCAACCTCCTGTTATCTCTTGTGAACAACATTCTTGATTATTCCCGTATGGAACAGGGAAACCAGAAGCTGCAGCCTGTTACGTATGAAACGGGTAAGCTGTTAAGCAATACGCTGGATGTCATTCGGCTGCAGACAAACAACAAAAATCTCCGTCTGGAGATCTTTATTGATGAACATCTTCCCGTAAAACTGATTGGTGACGATCTGAAATTCCAGCAGATTCTGTTTAATCTGCTGACGAATGCGGTGAAATATACCAATGAAGGCTATGTCCGTTTATGTATTTCCCAGAAAGAGCGTCTCGGAGATTCCGTATCCATTACCGTATCGGTCGAGGATTCCGGTATCGGAATCCGTAAGGAGGATATTGCCCACCTCACCAATGCCTTCTGCCGTGTGGATGAGAAGCGCAATCGGAATATAGAAGGTGCAGGGCTTGGTCTTTCGATTGCCAGCCAGCTATTGCAGCAGATGGGAAGCCAATTAATGATTGACAGTGAATACGGTGTGGGTTCGATCTTTTCCTTTGAGCTGCTCCAACAGATTGCAGATCCTGCAGAGCTTGGAGGCTTTTCCCGGTTTTCGGAAGAAGACGGGGAAGATCCGGAAACGCTCTCTCCTGCGCCTCCCCGCTTTACCGCGCCGGAGGCAAGGATTCTGGTAGTCGATGATAATCAGATGAACCGCTTTGTCTTCCAGGGGCTCCTAAAATACCTGCAGGTACAGGTCACCCTTGCAGAAAGCGGAAAAGAATGCTTAAATGCCATTGCCGCCGGTCATTTTGACCTGATCTTTATGGATCATCTCATGCCGGAGCTCGATGGAATCGAAACACTTCATATTATGAAAAAGCGCAGCGGACATCTCTGTACAGACAGCAAAGTCATTGCCGTTACCGCCAATGCCTATCCGGATGCGCGGGATGTTTATCTTAAAGAGGGATTTGATGATTTTCTCGAAAAGCCGGTCGAAGGAAAGCAGTTGGAAGCGATTATTTATCAATATCTTCCCAAAAATCTCATCCGGTTCGCCGATGAAAATATTGAAAATATCCGGAAAGAAACCGGGATTTCTTATAAAGCAAAAGCAGCTGCCGAAAATGTTCCCGCAACAGGTGACGCAATCCTTACCGGGCAGCTTTCCCGCATGGGGATTGATGTAGCAAAGGGACTGTCCTATGCCGGCAATGACTGGAGCTTTTATCTGGAAGTATTGAAGTGCTTTACAGAAGAATATGATGTTAAAAGGGATTTGTTGCTTACACGCAGGAAAAATCTCTCCGAAGGCAGCCAATTTGATGCCTTCACCAATCTGGCTCACCAGCTAAAGGGCGAGTCCCGTGGAATCGGGCACATGGAGCTTGGAGAGAAATTTTATCAACTGGAAATGGCATCCAGGGCTCACCAGAAGGATACCCTGATGGCTCTCTTTCCGGATACACTGGATCTATGGGAGCATGTCGTTACGTCTTTGAGAACCTGTCTTCCTTAAGCTGCTGCCGGATCTCTCTTTGAAGCCGGACCGGGATCGGAATCACCGCTGAGTTCATCATTTCAATCTCTGCCGGGTCCACATTCCGGACATACAGACGGTTAATGAGATAACTGCGTCCCACCTTAAGGAACTCCGGATTCTGTTCAAAGTCTTCGCAGACCTCGGACAGAACTTTCGTTATGGAAATGGTATCGGTAAGCGTATGGATCAGTGTCACATGGCGGCCTGTTTCAAAATACAGAATATCCCTCAGCGGAATCTGCAGCTCCTTCCCCTGCACATTGATCCGGTACTGCTTCGAGGTTCCTTCAAAGATGGATGTGCAGCGGCGGATGGCATTCATGAAATCCTCATGGTCATAGGGCTTTTGCAGATAATACAGGGCATCTACATTATAGCTGTCCATGGCATGCTCCATCGAGCTTGTCGTAAAAATCAGTCCGCCCTCATAATGCTCCTCACGCAGTGTATGCGCCACACTCATACCATCCGGATCATCCATATAGATATCCAGAAAGATAAGTGATGGCTTCTCCATGGTTTCCTCATATCGCCGAAGAAGCTCTTCTCCGGATTGAAAGGATTCTATCGTAATCTTCTGATCCTGATGTGACAGATACTCCTGCAGATGATGGTTCAACCGCAGCAGGTCACTTTTAGAATCATCATAGATGTAAATGGTCATTCCTGTAATTCCTCTTTCCCCTTGACTGTCGTATATCCATTGTGTTATTTCATTATAACCCTATATTGAGACATGGTAAACCATTTTTATCAATCGAGCACCATTTCCTCTGACGAGTCTGCATACTTATCCAAATACAGCTGTGCTGTCTGCTCATCCATAGAAAACCAACGAATCAATTTCTGAATAATGATCTCCTTGGTTTTCTTTTCTTCAAGGTTGTCTTCAATTAACCGTCTGATTCCCGCTTCCCGTTCTTCTTCACGACCTTCCTTTATTCCAGCTTCGTGTCCCTCTTCTCTTCCTTCTGCTCTTCCTTCTGCTCTTCCTTCTGCTTTACCCTCATTAAAAAAGTCCTCTCTTATTTCCCGCAATGCCTGACACATATTGTACTCCTCCTGATCTCCGTTCTGACTTTTGTATGTTTCTCTGTTTTCTTCAAAAAAGCTGCGACCCGTCATGGTTGCTATCGCCTCCCAGGTTTCTTTGGATAAATGTGCATATCGTTCATCTTTCTCCAGACTAAGAAATTTCCTCTTATCCTTCCGGTAATTCATCGCCCGAAGCAGCTCCCGTAATTCAGTATGAAAGCATTCAAATTCTTCCTGCTCATTTACACAGAATAAATTCGCCGGGTAATCTGCAAAGTATTCCCTTAACGGATCCTTCTCTGCACGAAACTCCATCATATCCGACAGCGTTCTGGGACCGTCCCAGGTTTCTGTTCCACTATAGAGGCAGATCGTATACACCGGATGCAGCCGGTCTGTTTTCAGAATTCCTGACATATACTCTGCATAAGTAACCGGAATAGCAAGCGTATCATACTGTCCGGAGCTTTCCACCTGCTTCCACAAAGCACTTACCTGTTGTCTGCGTTCTTTCATCTGACGATTATATTCTGCCGCATCATATCCCATGATCCGGACCGGCATTCCATAATTAATATAACTCTGGTTTTCAACAGCAAGCACCTGCAAGACGGTTCCGGAACGTAACTGCATCTTAACATCTCTCATTAACTTTGCTTTCGTGTCTCGTCTTCTTACCGGCCGGGGTCTGCTCTTCTCAATCTGAATTTCTGTTCCTGCGGCATCAGAAACGGTTGCCTGATCGAGAGTCCTATCCCCGGAGCACTGAAAACATTCCTCATTCCCGCCTTTCTTCACCTTCACAGCAGCCAGGGTCTTTTCAGATGTAATGGTGTTATCCTGATCCACCACGTATCCTTCCGAGGCTTCTGTCAGTTCACTGGCACAGATCACCGGCTTCCCATGAAAGAAGCAGCCATTAAATAAATCTGCAAAGTACTGCTTATTCTGCAGATACTCCTGCATACAAGTATCATATTTTCCCATAAAATTTCTCCTTCTCGTTCTCTGAACCTGCATACTTATCCAAATACAGCTGTGCTGTCTGCTCATCCATAGAAAACCAACGGATCAGTTTCTGAATAATGATCTCTTTGGTTTTCTTTTCTTCAAGGTTGTCTTCAATTAACCGTCTGATTCCTGCTTCCCGCTCTTCTTCACGACCTTCCTTTATTCCTGCTTGGTGTCCCTCTTCTCTTCCTTCTTTTATTCCTTCTGCTCTTCCCTCTGCTCTTCCTTCTGCTTTACCCTCATTAAAAAAATCCTCTCTTATTTCCCGCAATGCCTGACACATATTGTACTCCTCCCGATCTCCGTTCTGACTTTTGTATTTTTCTCTGTTTTCTTCAAAAAAGTTACGACCCGTCATGATTGCAATTACCTCCTAGGTTTCTTTGAATAAATGTGCATATCGATCCATCATAAAATACAGGTAACAGTTCCATCATTTCTATAGGATGGACGCTCGGCATAAAATAAATTGCCGGAAAACGCCTATATTTATTAGCCAATCTATGCAATCCGATAGCTTATGAATGGGCATACCTGAACTGTTACAATTGTTAAAATGTGATATCTGCACGATATAAGTGCCTTTATTTGAATTAGAAAATATAGATGATTGATCGCAATTTCTTCCTATGCTCATCTGATTAATAAAATTAGCATAGCAGAAGTTTTGGTGAATTTCAATAGTTTTTCGTTTATTTACAAGAAAAATTTGTTTATTTATAATAATTCAGACATGCAGAAAAAGGGCGGTACAAACTGTACCGCCCGATCTTTTGGTAATATACAAGCTCTTCACTCTGTCAATGTCAGAACCTAATCTGACTTAATGCTACTTACTGTAACAGAGACAGAACGCCCTGGTTGGACTGGTTAGCCTGAGCCAACATAGCCTGACCTGCCTGAGACAGGATGTTGTTGTTGGAGTACTTAACCATCTCTGTAGCCATATCGGTATCACGGATCTGGCTTTCAGCACTTGTGGTGTTCTCAACTACGTTGTCGAGGTTGTTGATGGTATGCTCAAGTCTGTTCTGAACAGCACCAAGTGCGGAACGCTGGGTGGAAACCTTCTGGATAGCTTCCTTAATTGTCGCAATAGAAGTACGTGCATTGCTATCATCATTACCATCTACCTTTAAGCCATTAACACCTAAACCTTTCGCAGACATTGAAGCAATATTCATTGTAATCTGATTGTTATCTGTAGCGTCTGCACCAACATGAAGCGTAAGTGATAAAGAATGAAGTACATCATTCAAAGCAGATACATTATCTTTAGCAGCATCCCATCTAGCTCCTACAAGCTTATTTCCTACTGCATCATATAAAGTAGGTGCATCAGCACGTTTACTTACAGTTGTAACTCCTGCATCATTTGTTGTTGCATCAAAATATTTGTTCAATGCATTAGCAGAAATTTCATTACCATCTTTGTCATAATACTTCGCTGTTGATACAGTTGCTTCAGCTGCTGTTATGGAGGTTGCTATAATTGTAGCTTTCTGTGTTTTGTCTGCATCACCCTCTTTTAACGTAGGTGCAGTTGCTCCATCTGCTGTAAGTTTTAACAAAGTCTTACCTGTAGAATTCTTAATTTCAAACTCTCCATCAGTTGCTGTGGCATTAACTGTATATTTATCTGCTGCAGCACCATTCAAAGAAAGTGTATATGTGTCTGTTTGTTTTGCTGCACCTTTTGCCCATGAAGATGTTAAAGTTACAGATGCTCCTTGATCTCTCAAAGATTTAAGCAAATCATTAACTTCATTTTGTTGATCTTCACTTGTAATTGCATCACCAGCTGCATATGTTAATGTTATACTTGTACCGCCATCAGTATTAAAGGTTGCATTTGCTGGCTGAGCAGTTTTAAAAGCCTTATAAGAGAATGAGTGTTCGTTTGCAAGACTCTTATCTCCTTTTAACAGATATGTTTCATTAAACTTTGTTGTCTCAGCAACACGATCAATTTCTGTAGTCAACTGATCAATTTCGTTCTGAATATAGCTTCTGTCATCTTCCGAATTTGTGCCGTTAGCTGCCTTAACTGCTAACTCATTCATTCTCTGAAGCATATCCTGAACTTCACCAAGTGCACCTTCAGCAGTCTGTACTGCAGAGATACCATCCTGAGCATTCGCAGAAGCCTGTGTTAAACCTCTGATCTGCTTACGCATCTTCTCACTGATGGAAAGTCCTGCCGCATCATCTGCTGCACGGTTGATCTTATAACCGGAAGATAACTTCTCCGTGGACTTAGCCTGAGACTTAGTGTTGATGCCTAACATTCTGTTAGAGTTCATTGCTGTAAGATTGTGTTGTACTACCATAATTCATTCCTCCTTGAAATTGTTCACTGCTTCCCTGCAGTGACTGTTTTATTTATTGTGCAGATTTCTTTTGAAATCGTACGCCTTCGAAAGATGCTCTGCGATTTCTAAAACAAAACTGTTTGTCTTTGCAATTTGTTTTGTTTTATTTGTATTATATATCGGAGTGTATCCGAAATACTTAACCCCTATTTTGAAAAAATTTTGTAAATTTTGTAACTACTCAATTGCCAAACTAAATTCTAGTCTCCTTCTCTTTAA
>ULTX01084010.1_pt1 | contig 16612 bp, 10 predicted proteins | sample 1958041 | NCBI WGS metagenome assembly ULTX01 (sample SAMEA4835747, study PRJEB28245) | human gut metagenome | biome: gut microbiome; material: fecal sample | place: Denmark | collected 2008
TGGCCAATGAGATGGTAAAAGCCTGAAACGAAGAGATATGCTTTTCGTGTCCGTTGATTTTGGCAGTAGAGTCACCCAGCAGTCGAATCATTTCGCCCAGCATGCGGAACTGTACGAACTTGGTTTTGATACTGAACCAGATGGCACACCCCAACAGCATGGCTATCAGGATATAGGTCCATAAGATATGATTGGTTTCGTTGATGATTAGTGAGAATAATTCCATGGAGTTTATTGCTCGGGTTTGAGTTTGAAATAGAATGTATGTTCTTTGAATACCGGTTCTACCAGGTCGAAACGGATAAAGTCTGCCAACAGGCTGATTATTTGTTTTCGGGGCATCTGTGACAGCTTGACGCACTTGTTCAGAGTCAGTTCTCCGTATTGTCCCAGCAGACTTAGTACATGCTGTTCCTTTTCTGTGTAAGTTACCATCACTTCCTTGCGGTTGTGTCGCCAGACATCCAGGTGTACAGGAGTGGCCAGAATCGTTTCATCCTTGATGCGTATGTAAGCCTTCGGCCGGTTTTCTTCGTCAATGGCATAGATGGGTTTGTCTTTGCTTTCAGGTACATAGACTTCCAGTACGTCCTTTCCTTCTACCTTATATAATTGGTTGTCCAGTGTCACGGCAGGTTTGCAGTACATTGTGGCAGCCGCTTCTATCATATAGAGTTCCTCTTCCGAACGTATACCGGCTATCTTGCCGTTATCCTTGACTCCGATAAGGAGTCTTCCGCCTTCGGTATTGGCAAAGGCCGACAGGCTCCTGGCTATTTTCCGGGCATCGGTAATGGCAAACTTGAAGTCTTGGTGTACGTGCTCACCTTCAGCTACCAGTTGTTGGATGTGATTTGTTGTCGTTTTCATGTTCGGTCGGCAAAAATACAAAAAATAAGGCTCTCCTCCTTTTAAATTAAAAACTTTTAGGAAGAGAACCTTATTAAATTGTATCAATGGATACTGTTTAGTAGCAATGCTTGTGAGTCATGATGTCCAGTACCATCTTGTCGGTTTCATTCATACCTTCCGAACCGATACGGGTCAGATTCCGGATGCTCAGGTCTACATCATCTTCGATGATACCTTCTACGGCTGTCACACATTTGTGCTCTATGGCCAGGATAGCCGAAAGTACGGCTGTAGAAACACCGCTGGTCAGTTTCAGGGCACAACTCGGCTTTGCACCGTCGCAGATGATACCGGTCAGGTTGGCTATCATGTTCTTGACAGCGAAAGCTACTTGCTCGTAGTTTCCTCCCATCAGGTAAGTAATGCCACAACTGCTTCCTGTGGCAGCTACAACACATCCACACAGGGCTGAGAGACGTCCCAGACTTTGTTTGATATAGATGACTGTCAGATGACTCAGGGTGAGGGCACGTATCAGTTCTTCTTCCGTTTTCTGATTGTCTTCAGCATATACCACTACCGGCAGGGTAGCGGCTATTCCTTGATTGCCACTTCCGGAATTGCTCATGACTGGAATCATGGCTCCGGCCATACGGGCATCGCACGCTGCCGAGGTATACGACAGAATGTGGGTGAAGGTATTGCTGCCCATGATGAGCTGTTCGCTCCGGCTGCTACAGAGGGTTTTACCCAATTCATGTCCATAACTTCCTGCCAATGAGCGTTCAGCGGCAGCTTTATTCAGGCGTTTTGCTTCCAGTATGAATCGGATTTCTTCTATCGGTGTTGTCGTGGCAAACTCGAAGACTTTTTTCAGGTTCAGGTTTACTTCCTTGTCACCTGTGTCACTGTTAGAGTTGCTGCGGATGTTCAGCAGTACCTCGTCGTTGAAGCTTTCGTAGACAAAATGTGTATGCCCGCCGCTGATGATGGCAGTAGCTTTGTTACCATCAGCTTCACAACATACTTCGATGTACAGTTTTTCTTCGATTCCTTCTTTCAGTGAAATCTGGATAGCCTGCGTATCGATCAGTTTCTTTCCTTCCTCTACGGCTTCAGGAGTACAGTCTTTCAGTACTTCCAGTCCATATTCTGACTTACCGATGAGAGCTCCCAAAGCGATGGCGATAGGAAGTCCTATCATGTCTGTTCCCGGAATACCTACTCCCATGGCGTTTTTCAGAATATTTGCGCTCAATTGTGCCGTGATGCGTTGCGGATGTCTGTTTTTCAGGATTTCGCTGGCTTTGGCTACGCACAAAGCCACGGCGATAGGTTCCGTACAACCGATGGCCGGAACCACTTCCTGGTGAATCAGGGCAATTATCTGCTCTCTTTCTGATTTTTCAAGCATATATTTCCTTCTTATTTCTTATAGTTCTTCAATCCGGTTTCCAGGAAATCGATGTATTTCTGGATATCTTCGTCGTAGGAATATGATTTGTTCAGCGGCTTGCCTTCGTTGTCTATCAGTACGTAGAACGGCTGGGCATTGGCACCGAACTTGGTACGCTGCAGGTAGCTCCACTTGTCTCCTATGGTACGCAGGGTACGTTCCTGACCGTTTTCCGTGATGCGGATAGGTTCCGGCAGCTTGGTCTTTTCGTCTACATACAGGGTAATCAGTACATAGTCGTCGTTCAGCAGTTGGCTGACTTTCGGGTCGGTCCATACGGAGAGTTCCATCTTCCGGCAGTTCACGCAACCGTAACCTGTGAAGTCTATCATCACGGGTTTGCCGTTCTGGCGGGCATATTCCATACCTGCGTCGAAATCGTTGAACTTGGCATGTACTTCGTTCTTGTAGAGGTTGAAGTCCTGGGTCTGCATCGGTGGTGCAAAGGCGCTGACAGCCTTCAGCGGTGCTCCCCAGAGTCCCGGAATCATGTAGACGGCGAATGCCAGTGAGAACATGGCCAGGAAAAAGCGGGTAACACTTACCTTGTTGTCGTCATCATCGTGCGGGAACTTGATTTTTCCGAGCAGATACATACCCAGCAGACCGAAGATGACAATCCACAGGGCCAGGAAAGTTTCGCGGTCCAGAATGCGCCAGCCGTAAGCCAAGTCGGCTACTGACAGGAACTTCAGGGCGAAAGCCAGTTCCAGGAAACCCAGTGTCACCTTGATGACGTTCATCCATCCTCCTGATTTCGGCATGGATTTCAGCCAGGACGGGAAAAGTGCGAAAAGGGTGAATGGTAATGCCAGTGCAATGGCGAAGCCCAGCATACCGATGGCCGGAGCCAGGTAACTTCCCGTAGACGATACTTCCACCAGCAGGAATCCGATGATAGGACCTGTACATGAGAAGGATACCAGTGACAGGGTGAAGGCCATCAGGAAGATACTCAGCAGACCGGTGGTCTGTTCGGCCTTGCTGTCGATGGCGTTACTCCAGCGGGATGGCAGGGTGATTTCGAAGGCTCCGAAGAACGAAGCGGCAAACACCACCAGCATCAGGCAGAAGAAGATGTTGAAAATGGCGTTCGTAGAAAGCGAGTTCAAGGCATTGGCACCCCAGATACCAGTGATAATCAGTCCCAGTCCTACGTAGATGACTACGATGGAAGCTCCGTAAGTCCAGGCATCACGGATTCCTTTCTTTTTGTCCTTGGTACGTTTCAGGAAGAAACTTACTGTCATCGGGATAATGGGCCATACACACGGTGTAAACAAGGCCAGCAGTCCGCCCAGCATACCGGTAAAGAAGATGTATATCCAGGTATGCGATTCATTGTTGATGTTTTCGCCGTAACTTCCCAATTCGCTGATGACCGGTGCCCAATAATCGGCAGTGCCGCTAGTGACAGTTGTAGCCGGTGCAGTCTGTGCAGTATCTGTTGTTACTTCTGTAGCTGTGTTTTCCGTAATGGCTGTTTCTGCAGTAGCCGGTGTGTTGCCGGCAGCTTTTCCGGTAAACGCGAAGTCTACGCTGGTAGGAGGCAGGCAGTTTTCATCGTTGCATGCACCGTATTCCAGATAGCCTACTATTTTATAGTCACCTCCAGTCAGTTTGATTTTCTGTACGAATGTAGCTTGCTTTTCGAAATAGCGGACTTTCATTTCGAAGATAGGGTCCATTTTTTCGATTTCCTTTCCGCGAGGCATCAACTTTCCTACTACTTCGGCACCTTCTATCTTATCTACATTGAATGTTGCCGAGATAGGGCCACCTTCTGGTAAGTCAGTAGAATAGATGTGCCATCCGTTTTCGACAGCTCCCGAGAAGATGATTTCGGCTTCATTGGCCGAAAGGGTCTTCAGTTCTGTTTTGAATTTTACCGGCTCTTGAATCTGTGCGAATACCGGCAGACACAACAAGGCCATAACAAGCCAACTGATGAAATGTTTTTGGGTCATTTTTTTGCTTATGTTTTTATGATTTTAGAATGTTTTTTTGTAAAGATGTGCAAAGTTATATTTTTTAGGCAATATGTTCCTATTTTGAAACTGAAAACTTTGTAAAACACTTATCAGTTTGATACAAAAGTATTTTGGAGTCTTTTTCTGAAACCTTTCTGGATTTACATAATGAGAGATATAAAGAGGAAAATAGTATTCAAACAAAAAAAAGTCTCAGAAAGTTTGTGATTTTGAAAATAAGTCGTACCTTTGCATCGCTTTTGAAAGAAAGTGCTTTGCTAAAGCGTTGCGAAGTTTTGGAGAGGTGGCAGAGTGGTCGATTGCGGCGGTCTTGAAAACCGTTGTGCTGCGAGGCACCCGGGGTTCGAATCCCTGTCTCTCCGCTTTTGAAAGATACATAAGAATTCTGAATATCGTTCAGGATTTGGAGAGGTGGCAGAGTGGTCGATTGCGGCGGTCTTGAAAACCGTTGTGCTGCGAGGCACCCGGGGTTCGAATCCCTGTCTCTCCGCAAAAAAGTCCCGTAAATGTTTGATTTACGGGACTTTTTTGTCTTTATGCAGTCGTTTTGAAAACGAACTCGCATTTTATTTCAAACATGCGGATGTTTTATATAAAACAAACGGTTGTTTTTCCTGAAACATCTGGTCGTTTTTTGCTTTCAAAAAACGGCCTTCGTCTTTGTATAAGCATCAAAGACGAAGGCCGTAATTTTTTAGTTATTTGTAAGTATGGGTTTATATCAGCTGCCGTTAGCGGCAGTTGTGTATCGAGCTGTTGGTAAGGATGATGGTTTATGGTTGCGAGTCTTCTCCACCTGTATTGCTACTCGTTGAGTTTTCGACATATTCTCCATTAATATAGATATTCTCCCTTTGACCAGTTATTGATCCGTTTTCTCCCAGCGTTACGTTATAACCGTTTCCATTTAAGGTGTACCCCGTAGGAATAGTAATGGTTTGTCCAGACCAGTTTACATGGGTGAAGAGATTGATATCATAGGTCTCTGGAGTAACTCCTTCGTCAGATGTCAATACCAACAAATCTTTTATCTCATCCAGTGCATTTGGGTCTGTAGATGTCAATGCTTCCAGCAACCTTTCTGCATCTTCCTCATTATATACACCCGGGATGCGGTATTGCGGGAGTGTCTGTTCGGCGTTGTTATTCCAATCTATTATTTTATATCCTCCGCCAACACCTGCACCGTCTCTCACAATCAAGTAGAGGTGCATACATTGGCCGGCTTGCAATTTTTCAGTTGTAGTTGTAGATGTAGAGGATAATTTCAAGGACCTCAACGTACCGACATAACTCTTTTTTAATGTTGTTTGACTACCGGAACTCTCAGGAACGTCAGCCGTCACAATGAAGAAACCGCCGTCATCTTGAATTCCAACTTTATCATCTGCAGTACTTGAACCTAAGTCAAAAGGATGTACATACAATGATTTTTCATCCTTTTCCTCCTTGACCCAATTCCAAGTAATCCATTTTTGATTATTTATTCCTGTTAATGCATTATCACTAACTGGGTTAAAAGTAGCCTGCTTGTACATGTTCGGGAATTCAATCGTTGCCTTATCTATGGTTTCATCGTATGAACCATCCGAACGAATGTATGTGATACTTTCCAAGGTTATTCTAGCAATGGGCCGTTCAAAATACAAAGCAACATCCTGTCCCCATTCGTCGTAAGAAATCGGACCTTTTTGAGTGATGATAAACGTCTCAAGTCCAGTAGCTTTGTTTGTACCGTAAATGACTGTTCCTGAAGGTGTAGTAGTATTATCTGACTGTTCACCATACTGAAATGTCTTATCCATTTTCACACCTCCGGTAATCTCATTGTCGGTTCCAGTAACCGAAGGTTGCGTCCAAGCATAGAAAGTATGTTTCGACGTTTCATTGTACCAATTCAGACGTTCAGTCTCATTCGTTTGCTTGTCTGAATCAATTACTAGATTCCCTCGTTCTCCGGGAGCTGCTTTATACGGTTGAAAGAAAGATTCAAAAGAATTATCTGAACCGACTTTCATCCAGATATAAAAAGTCCCGAAATTCTGTCCGGTTTCATTCAGAGTAATGTATTCATCCGTAGCACGTGTGGTTGCCAGTATGTCGCTTTGTTTCTTAATGGCACCATAAAATTGAACTTCACCGGCTATGGCATCAACACTGCCGCTTGAAAGTTCCTCTTTGCTGCAAGCCGTCAAAAGAATTGTGCAAGCAAATATTCCAAAGTATAATAAATTCTTTCTCATAGATTTATGCTAATTTATAAATCAGTTGTATCAGGTTCCAGGTTGTCCGGTAGGAGCGGAATTATCTTCAAGACCTACATTCTGAAGTGTAGTAGTAACCCAACATTTATTTGACGTTTCATCCGTTACATTGGTCGGTGCAATACCTGACAACCATCCCACATAGCAGAAACCTTCTACCGTTTGATTTGTTACTTCAGCATACACTGTATTATCTTCTACCTCAGGAAATTTATAAGCGGTATTACTATCTACAGCACGAACCGCACCGGCTATTCCACCAATCGTATAATAGTTCAACACGCTATCCGGATTATTATTTTCGTTTTCTCCTATTGCAGACGAAACGGTCCCACTTACAAGGCAGTTTATAATATCGGACCTTAATGAATATCCAACCAAACCACCCGTTGAAGAATGGCCTGTACTTGACACTCCAGAAGAAGAAACTCCCTGGCATTTTCCACCTTTCACACTCCCTTCATTTTGAGAGTCTTTTACAACAATATGAATATCCCCATCTGGATTTCTCATAGAACCTACCAATCCACCGGTATACATCCATGATCCTATTGCTGCAGAAGCATCAACAATAGCTCTTACTCTACAATTTAAAATATCACTTGCAGAAACACCAACTAAACCACCGGTATAAATATTTCCACCTTGAGCATTGTTCACAACTTCAATGTAATTGTCTCCACACATATTCACATTATTCAGTGAAGCATTGCTACCACCATTCTGTCCAACTAATCCTCCTAACATCAACGATCCACTTAAGGATACCTTATTTATTCTGATTGAGATGTCATTTACTTCAATGTTCTGTGTAGGAGAATTAATATTATTACCTAGTAAAGCACCTGCATAGAAAGAACCTGAAGAAGCACCTGACTCATCCAATGTTATGTCAATATAAATATTATCAAGCCTGATTCCATCAACTGTACCAGAACTCTCACGTGCTAATATACCAAACGAAGATGAAGATGGTGTAGAAGAGGTAGTACCAACAGTCAGGGTCACAGAAGCATTACTTTCAGTTATCCCCAAATTCTGTACATGTCCAAGAATTCTTCTGAAGACTGATTTACTCACTCCTTTAAAGAAATGTCCGTCTCCATCTAAAGTTGTAGTATTTCCAACTTCTACTTCATCAAAATTCGAATTATTAAAATTAATATTCTTTCTTAAGACTAAATGTCCTTCTTCAACCTTTTCCAATACAACAATTTCTTCACCATTCTTTTGATATGAATATGAATTTCCACTTTGAATACTATTCAAGAAAGTCTGCAAATCAAACTCTCTATCATCTACTGTAGGAATATATTCCTCATCTGTCCACCACTCTTCATCATCATCTATAGTTATATTTCCCAACAAGTCCTTCAAGGATACGGTATAAGAAACACCCTCTGTTAAATCTTTCAATTGATCTACATTATCCCAACTGAACAATGGTCTGCCAAAGCGACGTGTCAATGAAACTTTGCTATAATTGCCTGGAGGAAGGAATAAGACAAGAGCCTTGGAACCATCGGTAATATCAATTGTGTTTCCTCCTATCAAAACTCTATTGTTACTGTCTTCTTTCTTTACAAATTGAAAATCAAATAGATACTTTCCTTTTTCGTAATTTTCATCTTTATCTTCTTTCAATTCCAGTTGAAAAGCATTTTCCCGATCTTCAGTATTTATTCCTGTATTTTCCAACCATAGCTTGGAATAACTTGCTCCGCCTGTCACTTCATCCAAATCAGTCAATATCAAACGTGTACATTTATGCTTAAAAGTCAAGTGAACTGCATTGCCATAAGATATATCAGTCACTTCCTCTGCCATCAACGGGTCTGTAGTCACATTCAGCGAGTCCAACAAAACAGGTAATGTCTTATTATTATTGATATCCAGCACTCCATTAAATCCCGGATAATAAAAAGCTGAAAAGCTGGCATTATCCGCATCCCAAGGCCAATACAACGGAATTCCAGAATTATTCACCCACTTACCCATTTCATTGCCTTCCTGCTGATAAGTAAGAATACAACAAACAGACTTATCTTCCATCAAATCCGAAGTAGACGGGTTACTCTCGTTTTTCTTATAAAAATTCGCCACTACCTGAATAATGTCACCATCGGCAAATTCGGTCTTTTCTTCAATTTGGGCATCAGCTCTTGAAGATGGGGTAATAGGTGCAAAATCCATTACAAATTCTATCGGAATGCCACCGGTGTTTTCGGTAGCACTGCCGTTTTCAAGCCATCGTTCATCCGTACAACCCAACAAGCCGCACAGAATGATAAAACAACTTATAAATGTTATATACCTTTTCATATCAGTTTCCTCCTGTTGTATTGTTTCCGTTATCAGTACCGCTATCATCGCCCGGAGAGCCTGCATTTTCTCCGGTTTCTGCATTATCTATTTGAGCCTTGAATACATAGACACCACTGGTATTTGTTTCATCTAAAATAAAACTTTCAGTCTTTTCTCCGAACAGTTTTTGACCGTTTGCAATAGAAGCATCTTTTCCTAACCGCAGATTTCCTTCCAAAAGGCATATATCAACAGTTCCGGATGTGGCTTTTCCTGCAAGTGAACCGACTAGTCCTTTCTCACAATCAATATTGATACCCGTTATTTTACATTCCGTGATGCTACCATTTGTAATAGTACCAGCTATAGTACCGGTACAGTCGTTATCAGCCGTTCCTCCACTGATGGAAATACCGTCTATCTTCAGATTGTTTATGCTACCGCCTTTCAACTCACCAATCAAACCAATATTATTATTTGAGTTACTATTATCTGATTTCTTCAAGTTAATGTTACTCAGAGTATGTCCATGTCCTTCCAAACGGTCTGTAAATTCCTGGATAAAATATTGATATTCTCCCGTAAGTCCACTACAATCAATATCAGCATAAAGATAGAAAATCCATTGGGTTTCGTTACCAACAGTCGTTCCATAACCATAGTTGCTCAAATCATTGGAATTACTACTATTATAAGCCTCCATCCATCCTTTCAAATCATCCAAGTTGTAAATTCCGGCATTCTTATTATTAATCGAAATCGTTTTATCACCCCACGGTGTAATCTCATGCGGATAAATAGTTGGAAAGGGACCGTCAAGTTCTATAGTAACCGGATAACGTTTACCTGCTTCCAATGACTGCAAAATATTACCTTCTGGACGAACATATTGCCATGTACCGAAGTCATCCTTTATTTTTATATACTCCACTTTGGCTTCTGGAGGTAAAATAACAGAATGTATTTTTATTACTTCATTCTCGTCATTGGTATATGTGTAATAGTTGGCCGGAAAGATTACCGGTGCACTATCATCCTCTTTAACATCAAAAGTAAAGTTACCCGTTGTACGCGTAATATACCCCTTCAGCCCATTCTTCAGCTTGACCAATACTTCATTATCATTATCTCCATCTGTCCAATTTTTTTCATTAAATCCTATTCCACGTTCAATCGTCAGCATGGAGCAGGCATGAGAAAATGTATAATTGATTCTCCAACCACTGATAGTACCGTTATTGCTTGCTTTCAAAAGATCGATGACTTTATTCTTATTGCCAGTGTTATATGGGTTGTTAGTTCCATCATAGTGAACATAAAGGTCGATATCGTATGTCAATGAAGTGCCAGTCTGAGTAGTATTATCCGGATTATTGTTTGCTGCAGAATATGGATAATACGCAAAGGTATGTCCCAAATTGGTCATGCTGGAAATTTCAATATCTTCATTTACAAAACTTCCATATGTTTCTCCATTAGGGAGTGTGTATGTAAGAGGAACATTCACCAATCTACCTTCATCATAGTTTCCATCTGTTCCATTCGCAGAAAAAAGTCCTATTTGACATCCATTTACAAATGTGTTCGAACCGGATAAATAAGAAAAATAATTATCCATCCCTACACCGAATTTATCAGTATTTTGTGTGTTATTATCAGCCCTTGATTGAACCGTAGAAGCTTCTTCAATGGTAGCGTACACTTCCAGATAGCCCTTACCATTGATAGCTGTTTCCACACCCGCTTCTTCCGTACAGGCTGTGCCTAAACAGAAGGCCAGGCAGGCTAATATGCTGTTTTGTATGATTGCTTTCATAGTTTTTTATGGATTTGATTTTTCTGTTAATGTACCTTTCTGATCTATATTATATTCTTTGTTGTCATAAGTGATGGTATGGCCGTAGGATTGAAATGTAAATGTGTAGCCGGCTTTTGTTGTAAAATTTAATTTTGTTGGATTTGTTGTTTCGTCAAATATTTTAGAACCATCATTAATCGTCAGATTTTTCCATAGGTAGAATGTCCATTCATTATTAGTTTCAGAAAATGTTCCATACTTCCATAACGTCAAATTAGTCTTATCCGGATTTTTATTATTATCGTTATAAGTATCCACCAGGTCTGACAATTCATCAGCTGTATAGACACCTATCTGATTGACATTAAGGTCCTTTAAATCCAACTCATCCCATTTCTCCACCAATACCGGTCTGAAATTAACTTCAAGGTTATCCCAATTACCTAATACGACAGTAACCGTCAGATGGCAACCGGAAAGGAATTCCAACGACCGATATTCACCTTCATAAAACATAGATTCCGGCAAGACACCTTTAAATGTCTTCTTTGTTGTAACATCGTTGATTGTCCGTTCTAAGGTAATGGACAATACCGGTCTTTCACTATCAAACTTTTGTGGAGGGAAAATCCAGTTGGCCGTTATGTAATCACCCTGCTCCTCTGTATCCGATGAGACATACGTACCGCCTAATTCACATGTATTATTTTTTTCTGTACTAATAAATACAGTTCCATGCGAGCGGTTAAATGTTGTCGGCTTTACAACGACATTTGATAATTGAACCGAAACTTTTCCGCTTTTCAACAGTCCATCAATTTCAGGATTTCCGGAACTGATAGCAAATGTCAGCATAGACATCCGGTGTTCCAGTTCGAAATGCACAGGACTTAGTGGAGCCGAAATTACATTTGCTACTTTTACGGTATCCCATAAAAGGTCATTTCCTGTACCGGGTTTTTCAGGAGCAGGACCGGCATTAAAAGTTTCCGGTAATGTTGTAACTGTCGGATATTGATTTGTAACATTTACATTATCCAACACAAAAAGTGAACTGCTTTTATTAATGCCACCCCATGTCAGATTAGGAGTTGCATCTCCATCTGTAAATGCAACTTCTACTGTACTATAAGTCGTAGTCCCAGCACCATTCTCTACGTATGAAAAATAATAAGTGCCCGAAGCAGGTTCGTTTGCCCTAGTCTGTACTGTTTCACTGATGGAAGCCGTAAGTTGCAATGCTTCGGTTTCCATCCACCCGGTCTGTTCATTCAGCCCGTTATCCGAACAAGCTGCCATCATTACTCCCATGGCAACCATTATCATTATTTGTCTTTTTTTCATGATCAAGCACCTCCTTCCTGGTCACCCGGTTGATTTTCCTCGCCCGTCTGACCGTTATCTGTTAATGAATCTTCTTCATCCAAAATCATTCCTGCCGAGGCCTCTGTCCAAGGCTTTATTTCGGCATCCAATAATAAGGGAAGATCTCCATTCGTTCCTAACTTCAATTTCAGTATCGTAACACAAGACTGACTAAGACTTATAGCGCTATTTGGAACAAAACGATAGGTCTTTTCCGTATTATTGACCTTGACTTTAAAATGAACAAAGTCCGTTCCTATAATATGTTCTTGAGGCACAGGTATAATTCCCAAGAATATATAAGTTTGAGTCTTATCACTTGAATTTACCGGCTTGCTTTGTAACCACATAGTTACATCTGTGGATTTTCCTGTACCAGTCACCGTACGTAAACCGTCATTCTGAATGGTTGAAGTATAATCAATATTATATTCGGTCTGAACATTCTTAAGCGAAGCAGACTGAATCGCATTTTGTGGTAAACCTCCGGTACCAATCGGAACAATCGCTTCCACCCGGATCATGGCAAAGGCATGATAGAATGTCAAATAGATATCATTAAACCTTTCGTCTAAAGACATACGATGATGTGCCAGCAATAAATCAGCTTCTTTAAAAGCTGCTTCACTATTCTGAACTGTCGGTACATTACTAAAAGGATTGTTCCCGGGATAGTAAATTGCCTCAAACATATAAACAAAAGAAGTGGGCGAGAAATCATTCCAGGTAACACTATTTCCGTCGACAGGTGTAAATTTATCCCATTCAGTTCCTTTCTCAGTAAAAGAATAAATAGTATTATCACCAAAATCCGGTTTACCGAAAAACGTGGCATTAGCAAGACGAATCTCGTCTTTATTTGTAAAAGCAGTCTTGATATAGGATTCTCCTGCACGACTCGTAGCCTCCGAACCACTTACCGATGCAGCCAGACAAACTTCGGCATCCTTATCCGTTTCATCTGGAGAAAATTCCTCCGAGCTACAGGCTGTTATAGCCAGCAGACCGGCATATAGCATGATATATTTTAATCGTTTCATATCATTTCATTTTTTATTCTAAAAATCTAAGGTTCAACTTCTTCTAATCCACCTTCTACCGGATCCAAATCTTTCCAATCAGTAATTTTCCCCCATACAACAATCTCATGTGTTTCGTCTTCACTCAGCTTATTTATCTTAATGTTTACAATCACATGAGTACTACGTATCAAGGATTTCAAACCCTGTATTTCAGCTACATATTCTTCCTCTCCTATTTTAAACTGAATAAAATACTGCTGGTCTTTCGCATCAGGGAATGGCAGTATATGTTTACTTTCATGACAATAGAAATCAGGAATGAGATATGTGTTATTATCTCCTGTAGGTACAGTAAAAGACGATGGTGATGTTTCCGTACCTACTCCTGACTCTCCCTCGTTTCCAGATGACGGAATAGGAACAGTAAATTCATTATGTTTAGCCTTAGACGGTATTTTATAGTTTGTGAAATATTTCTTTTCACCATCTCCCGTTACATTTTCTACCCACTTATCCCAGTCATCATTACGTGGTAATAGGTAAGAACAGTCGGCAATACTTGAGATTTTAAAGTCAGAGACTGTAATTTCCTGTTCAGTCTTATTAGTAAACGTAAACGAGAATTTAACAGCAGCAATGGCAATGTAGCATGTGTAATCTTCAGGAATCTCAGGAACAACATCTTCAGGAGTGTCACCTCCTGTGGTTCCATCGCCATCTGCTGGAGTATCACCATCCTTATTTTCATCACCGCTAGTATCTTCCTCTTCTTCTTCGGCTACCTCAACTTCGTATTTCGAAGTAAAAGGAAGACGGCCATCAGGTAACAGTTTTATGACATAATCATCAATAGCATTATTCCAATCTTGTCCCTCTGAAGGGATATCAAGACCTAATTCTTCGGTATTAGCTAACAGGTAAAGAAGTTTTTTTCCTCCCTTATCCAAACCGATGGTGTAAGTACTTCCGTCACGATTAGGGAAGTTATTAAGACGATTGTAATCCACCTTTTTAGTATCTTGATCGACTACAATTATACGTAATTGGTCTATTTCTTCCCTTTCCGGAATATCACCTGCTCTTGTACCGGCACCTGGCACAGCGATGTGGAAAGTCAGACTAGCAGGATAGTCGTCACCTCCGCCACCACTTTCAGGCTCTTCTATAGCCGATGAGCATGCGGGCAGAAGCCAGCATGCACCAATACAGCTCAGACATAATATGAGTATTTTTACTATCTTTTTCATGGCATGACAACATTATTAAGTCTTACAACCCAATCGTTAATAATAATCTGGGCATCCACCCACAGATGATTTTTATCGAGGAAGAAAATCATCGACCATTCATTTTCACGGTCCAGGTATTCCTGATCGGTCATGTCGGCATAACGGTCGCTCTTGAGCAACAGTAGATAATCGTTCAGAGGAATGTTCAGCACGTCTTCGCCTGTTTCATTATTCGCAATGACCAGGCGCGGATGGTTGCCCACGGTGAGGCGTGAAGTAGAGAATTCGGCGTATGCCACAGTCACCTTTCCTGTGCCTTCCTCGCCATCGCCCACAGTGCGTTGTCCCTGTGCCCAAGGCATATAGGTCACCGCACCGTTCTCTATCAGCGAGTTGTCGTGTGCAAACAGTGTATTATCATCGTTCACAATGCGGAACGTGAAGTCCTTGTCCGACACCGGCATTCCGTTCATCTGCTGGAGAATGATGCGTATGTTGTTGGTGTTCTTCATCATATACACAGTTTCATCTTTATAATTGTTTTCCTCTACAGTAACATCCAGCTTGCCATAGAAAAAGTCGTGCAGCAGCTTGTCCGATGTAAGCTCATTATGGCTCATCTGAACAGACAGTGCCGTCAGCTTGTCGGCCGCATCAGTCGGCTCGTCAATAACAGTAAACGAACGGTCATCGCATGCCACTCCGCCGTATGCCACCATGCTGTAGTCGCCCGGTTCCAAATCTATTTTCATGCGGTAGTTCTCGTCTTTCAGTACATCGGTTTTTTCTGTAAACGTAGCTACGTAGTTGCCTTCACCATCGTAGACATAGAGCGTCAGGCAGTGCACCTTGCTGGGAAATGCATTGGCGTACTCCATATTATAGTCGTATACAAAACGCAATGATACGCCACGTTCGCAAGGCATCAGGTCTTCGTGGATATACTCGCACGAAGTAAACATCATCCAGGGACACACCAGAAGGAGTATCAGCATTGAGAGTATTTTGTTATTTTTATGTGTCATGATTGTTTTCTTATTATTGTTAGTGGATTTCTGGACCAATATTAATTGTAAACTCGCGTACTACCCAAGGCAGAACCTTTACGGTAAGTTTCAGTTGAGGACCGCTCGGAGTTGGGTCGATAGGAGGGTCTACCGGGGGATCAACCGGGTCTTCCGGATCAGGGTTCTCCGGGTCTGGATTTTCCGGGTCACCGAAACTATAAAGAGCATCTACCTGTAGCTTGTAGACGTTGTTACGTACTACAGCAAACTCCATAGGGCCGATTTTGCTGTCGTCTTTATCATCGTTGTGCCTGTTCCAATAACAGTAGCGCGAGTAATACTTGCCGTCGGAAGCGTTCGGCATGAAAGCCGTAAACCCTGCTTCCTGATAGGTAATTCCATCGTTTACAGTTTCGTACGCTTCTTTCAGACTAGGGTTGTCGCCTTTCAAGGCAGCTTCCTTTACGGCCTCCCAATCGCCATACAGTACATTGTCGAATACATAAATGGTTTTCTTTTCATTCATTACGCTTTCCAGCTTGTTTCCCTTTTCGGGGATGATAACAGCCCTGAGCAGAATGCCGGTAAGCAGGGCTGGCTGCTGTTTGTCCATCTTTGGTACAGTATTTTCTGTAGCATATCTCCAGATGTGATATCCATTGTGCTGTTGGTCTTCATTCCATGACTCGTCTTCATCCTCTTCTGTATCAGTAAGTTCGCTAAGGTTAGTGAACTTTCGGTCGGCTGGTGACTCCAGATTATAGAAAAAATAATCTGTCTTGTCGGTCCATCCTTCAGATGCGTAGTTTGCTTTCTGCAAGGCATCCGTATCGACTACATAATTGGATACCGTTTCTGTACCACTGATAACAGGATTGGAATATCCGTCGGCTGCATTTGATGTTCTTCTCCAGTAATAAAAGCTTTTGCTCATGTTTATCAAAGCTATACCAGTGAGTTGTACAGATACACCCGGATTCTTGCTGTACGTTTCCGAGCCGTCTGTCTTATCATACACCCGGTAGATGTTGTCAGTCATTTTAGCTCTGTAATCAAAACGAGCTACCGAGCGTTCTACACGTATCGTGCCCAAGTCCCAGGGAGTGTACTTGCTGAAACCGGAAATAGTTCCTGGAAAATAGGCTGTGTGAGGTATGGCGTTCGACATAAAGAAGTGGTTGTCGGTCCATGCCTGACTGTTTTCACTTTCATCGTCCGACAAGGTATAGGCCTTGTCTAATAAAGATGTGAGTGAGCTGCCCACTGTCCATTGTGTGGCAGCAACTTTCAGTTCCTCGTCAGGGGTACAGAAAGCATAGACCTG
>ULTX01084635.1_pt1 | contig 16548 bp, 18 predicted proteins | sample 1958041 | NCBI WGS metagenome assembly ULTX01 (sample SAMEA4835747, study PRJEB28245) | human gut metagenome | biome: gut microbiome; material: fecal sample | place: Denmark | collected 2008
GGTCGGAAACACTCAAAATAAGATATGCCAAAGCCCCTGGAAGTAAAGGCAACGAAAATTTTAGTCCCTCCTTAATAATAGTAAAGTCAAAACTAAAAGTGGAATATTTCTTAATAATAAAAAGATATATACAGAAATAAGGGATATACGTACATAACATCGAATAATAGTATCCAAGTAATCCTACCTGTAAATAAACAATAAAAAATAGATTAAAACCTACTTGAAGAAAAGTTTTTCCTAAGCTTAATTTTATAAAAGTCAAAGCATCTTGTCTAACTCGATAAATAACAAGTGGAATAATGGAAAAAGAATCTAAAAAATTTAAGATAACAGCCAGTCTAAAATAAGGATCCCATGGAACTTGTATGTGATACTTCTCTATTAGGTGCGGTAAAAAACAGAAAGCTAATCCTAATATCAATAAGTTCATTAATAAAATAACAGATACGACACTACCTATAAGCTTACGCCTGTCACTTTCGCTATTCCAAATAAAATAATATCTAAGTACAAAAGAATTAAGAGCCAATGTCCCTAATGCAACAAGGAACAACATAACAGTATTGGTATAAGATAAAATGCCATAATCTGTTGGGGACAAAAAATGTGTATATATAGGAAGAAGAAAAAACGAAATAATACGTGGGCATACTTCACCTATAGAATAATATACTGTATTTTTTAATAGTTTATTCATTAAATAGGAACCTTTTCAAAGCGTTTTGCTCTTATTTACCACTATAAGATTCTATTAGAAATACTTAGTCTTTAATATGTTTTACAATTTCTCTAGCTCTTTCTAACTCATCATACTGACCAATATCAATCCAATATCCAGAAATTGGATAGCGAATTACATTAAACCCTTTTGATATTAGTGCGTCCATAAAATCAGTCGCATTATAAAAAACATTATTTGGAATTAAGCTTAATCTTTCTTTTTTAATTAAATAGATCCCAGCATTAGCATAATAACTAATCGTCGGTTTTTCCGTTACTCCCTTAATAGTTCGCCCATCCAATTGAAAAACCCCATATGGGACCTTTACTACATATGGGACAGCTGCCACACTCATATCAGCATCATGCTTTTTAAAATGAAGATAAAAATCCTCATAATCAATATTGGTAAATAGATCAGAATTCATCACCAATATGGTGTCATTATAAAACGTATCAACAAATTTTATGCTGCCAATAGTTCCAAGAAATTTAGGTTCATGAACAGTATTTATTTTTATACCATCACGTTCAATTTGAAAATGTTTATCTAACTGCTCAGCCAAGTAATTAACAGTAACAGAGATATGTCTTAGGCCATAAGATAATAAATTATCAATATTATAATCAATTATACATTTATCACCTACTTTTATCAAAGGCTTAGGAGTTTTCTCTGTAAGAGGACGTAATCTTTCACCCTTCCCACCTGCCATTAATACCGCATCAATAGGTAACTTAGTCCTATACTTTTCAAGATTTATAATTTCAACTATAAAATTATTTTCATCTAAGATGGGGACGAGCTTCATCTTTAAATCACGTTGTTGGTGTATGTTTACAACATCATCATCAATTCCCTTGCGCAAGAAGTTGAAATCACGATGCATAGCTTCATAAATTTGATTCTCAACGTTAATGCCACGAATCAATGCTCTACGCACATCCCCATCAGTTAAGGTTCCAACCATTCTTTGTTCGGAATCTACTACAAATAAGACTAAAGGTTCTTCACGTATATTATTTATGACTTTCAACGCGTCTATCAAAGTCTTGTCTTGCGATATTATATGCATAGCATTCATAATTCAATGTCTTTAATTACCAATTCTGCAATTTGCCAATCCAACATCGTATCAAGATCTATAGAATGTTTTTTATCCATTAGATATTTTCTCTTTCTAGTAAATTTAGATAAAGGCATTCTTTTTAAACTATCAGGATTAATAATATAAATTGCACCATTGTATTCATATACGGCTGGACAATCTTGCCTACGCGTATAATGTCCATCTCCTTTAGAAATATGCAACATTCCATCCTTATCTTCTTCAAAACATACATAATAAGGATTAGAATCTGTTTCCTTTACACTTACGACCATATCTATATCATTAGAATAAAGTTCCAATGCTTCTTGTAAGTGTTTACCTGTTCGAAAAGGTGAAGTTGCTTGCAACAATATAATAATATCAAAATTTTCTCCTTTTTGTTCATAAAAATTAATAGCATGTAATAAAACATCGTAAGTACTTGCAATATCAGTAGCTAAGTATTCAGGACGCTTAAATGGGACATGCAAGCCATAACGTTCTACCACTTCTATGATATGGTCATCATCTGTTGATACACAAATATGTGCATCATCAGTAATGTTGCGTGCCGCATCAATTGTGTAATATATTAAAGGTTTTCCGTTTAATGGCTTAACATTTTTCCCAGGAATTCCTTTGCTTCCACCTCGTGCTGGAATAATAATCAAAATATTCATCTTATAGATTATAAAAAGACTTATTTATTAAATACCTCAAAGGTATATTTTTGAGAACCTCTATAATGTGTTCAATTGTATTTTCCTTATCATAAGGATTTACACAATCTTTTGAAATACTTCTTTGCTCATTAGACAAAACCAGCTTTAAACCATCGATAATATTCTGTTTACTCGTTCCACAATGGATTACACTTCGCGCAGCTATTCGCCCTTTTTGCCTGTTTCCTATATTGAGAGTAGGAATACCAAAACTGGGGACTTCAATAATTCCACTTGAAGAATTTCCGACAACAGCTGTCACATATTTTAAAGCTGAAAGATAACGTTTTAAGCCTAATGATGGTATTGACATACATCTGTCCGAATGTTGATTTACATATTCATTAACCATTTGAATAATGATACGACCATCAGTGTCACTATTTGGAAGAGTAAAAATAACCTTATAATCAGGAAATTCATCTAACGCTTCAAGTAAGTTTTGACATTGAACTGAAGCTGTATTATTTTCAAGAGTAACGGGATGATAAGTAACAAGCAGGGATTTATCACTTAGCGTAAAATGAATATCTTCTTCTAATGCTTTCTTAGATAAGAGTGAAACTTTCTTTATGTTTTCTACCCCAATAGCACCTACATAAAACACCCTGTCTGGTTGTTCTCCCATTTGAATAACTCTTTGACGATAGGCTTCTGTACTAGTAAAATGTAAATGACTCATTTTCGTAATTGCATGGCGAATACAATCATCATATGCACCTTCGGTTATTTCTCCTCCATGCAAATGAGCCACAGGTATTTTAAAAAATAAAGCAGCTGTAACTGCAGCCAATATTTCAAAACGATCTCCCAACACTACGATTAAATCAGGTTGTAAATCTTCATATGCATCAGCAAAACCGATAGTAGCTAGCCCCACGGATTTAGTCGTAGCATTGGGTGTGTCACTAGATAAAAGCATCTGCACCTTTTTATCTATATGAAAGCCATCTCGTTCTATTTCCTTATAAGTTAATCCAAATTCCGGAGATAAATGCATATTAGTTGCTATTATCTGTAGCTGTAAAGCAGAATCACCTTTAATAGCATACATTAATCTACTTAGTAAGCCATACTCTGCTCTACTACCCGTAACAATACAAATTTTTCTCATAAATCAATTAACTCATCTTCTTCATAATTGCGCATAGCACGAGTTCCTATCACTTCTTCCCATCGCATTGGAGAAATTCCATTTCCAGGACGCTTAACCGTCACATTTTCCTCTGTAAGAATTTCTCCTTTTTGAATATGACATGCTGCAACAATACTCTTTCTTGCTGCTACAATATTTTTACGTTCAGACTCCGATATTTTTTTATGCCCATCACCTAATGCTTGTTCTATATTACGAATAGATTTAACCATTGTACACAGTTCTTGAGGATCAAGAGATGCTTTATGATCTGGGCCTTCCAATTGTTTATCAAGGGTAAAATGCTTTTCGATTATCGTTGCACCAAGAGCGACTGCAGCTATAGGAACTTCTATGCCTTCTGTATGATCAGAGTAACCAACTTTTACTCCAAATTTATTATGAATTTCAAGCATAGCCATCAAATTAACATCTTTCATTGGTGTCGGATATTCTGTATTACAATGCAATATGGTTATCTGTTCTTTTTTAAGTCCATTATTTAATAATAGATTAATAGCAGCCTCAATATCTGTTAATTCGCACATTCCTGTTGACATTATCACGGGTTCTCTGAATTGTGCGATTTTCTTTATATATGGATAACTAGTAATTTCACCCGAAGGGATTTTCCATAATCCTAATCCTAAGGAATGGAGATAATCTATGCTATCTAAATCAAATGCTGTAGAAAAAAAACGGATGCCTTTATTACGACAATAATCTACTAATATTTCATGTTGCTTATCCGTTAATTCCAATTTTTTCAACATAGAAAATTGACTATCATCATTATTCCCAATATTGTGTCTCTGGTATTCAGCCTGTTTTGCAGCTTTCGAAACCAGTTTTTCAGCTTTAAATGTCTGAAATTTGATAACATCAGCTCCTGCAATAACAGCTTCGTCAACTAATCGTTTGGCTAAATCAAGAGAACCATTATGATTAACTCCAGCTTCTGCTATAATCAAAACCTTAGTATTCATCTCTTTATTTTCAAAATCGCAGGATTACCTGAATAAACACCTGGACGTGTAATATTTTTCCGTACTAAACTTCCTGCCCCTACAACGACATTACTGCAGATGCTAATGCCGTTGGCTAATACTGATTGACTACCAATGAAACAATCGTTGCCAATTTTACAATCACCGTTAACCATCGTACCTGTAGAAATATGGCATTGATCTCCTATACAAGCTCCATGTTCAATATTACAAAATGTATTGATAATGACATTTTCGCCAATTTTAGCCCCGGCATTCACAAATGCATGATGCATGACTACAGTGCCTTTCCCCAAACAAGCATGGCGAGAAACATATGCTGTACTGGCAATCAAAGTAGCCAATGTACCACCAGCTTCACATACGCGATGAAAAAGTTTGGTACGTAAAGTTGGGTCCTTAATAAATCCTACAGTGACAAGAAATTCACATGTATCAATATAATCGACCATCTGATCGTCAGTACCTAAAATAGGATATCCTAAAACGTACTTACCGACTTCTTCCGGAACATCCAATATTCCTTGAACAGTACGGCCTACACTTTCAGCAACTTCTATTACTGACTGACAATGGCCACCACCACCAATAAGTATTAAAGGTTTCATGCTTTCAATCGTACGCTACTTGGTATATTTACAATCCTATCAGCCAACCACTCAGTGTTCTTTAAACCATCTGTCTCACAATGTTTAAACATCTCTAAACGATTCATAAGTTCCCAAACAGGACGAGTCATAACACCGTGATCGTTTGTATATTCCAAAAATTCCTGCTGTGCAGTTTTATCTTTCAGCATCACGACGTTCAACCAGTAATTTGAACGACAATTTTCTGGTTCTGTAAAGAAAGATATATCAGGAATGTTTTTAAAGAAATCAGCGTAAACCAGAGCCGTTTCACGCTTATTTTCGACATAGCGATCGAGATTCTCCAATTGAGCACAACCCAAAGCAGCATTTATATTAGGCATGCGATAGTTGTAACCAATATGATCGTGTACAAAAGCCCAACGGTGGGGGACCTTAGCTTGTGTAGTCAGATGCTTGGCCAATTTTCCTAACTCTTCATCCTGAAAGAGTAACATACCACCACCACCAGTTGTTATAGTTTTATTTCCATTGAAACTGATAGCACCAACTTTTCCAAAAGTGCCGGTGTGCTGCCCCTTATACAAACTACCTATACTTTCAGCCGCATCTTCAACTAATTCGATATGCCATTCATTACAGATTTCTACGAGTCTATCAATCTTTACCGGATGTCCGAATGTATGCATGGGGACACACGCTTTTATCCGACGCCCGGTCTTTTTATTATGGCATACTCCATTTTTCATTTCTGCATTCTTTTCCAACCATGCTTGTACAGCTTTGGGAGATAGGCCTAAAGTTTCCATGTCCACATCTATGAATACCGGATGTGCACCAATATAGCTTATGGCATTGCAAGTGGCAATAAATGTCAAAGCCTGTGTTAATACTTCATCATCCCGTTCAACCCCAACCAATATCATAGCCATATGAAGTGCATTTGTTCCATTAACACATACAACAGCTTTTTTTGCTCCGGTATATGAAGCAATTCCTTCCTCAAAGCGATCAACAAACTTACCGACGCTGGAAACAAATGTTGTATCAATGCATTCCTCTAAATATTTTTTTTCATTACCAATAAAAAGTGGAGCGTGTAAAGGCACTGTTTCTTCACTTTCAAATAATTGATGAATAAAATCGGTTACTTGACTATACATGATTCTTATTACATTTTTTGATCCAAATTTTTTCCTTTTTCCTCGTGCTCAAAATTAGGAATAAATCTTTTAATAGCACAAACTACCTCTTCTTTCGTAAAAGACGGTCGGGCAAAAATATCTTCCATTTCCACAAAGAAACGATCTATTTCTTCCATCGGACGTTTCCGTACTTCTTCGATGACTCCCAAGCTCTTAAAACGATTCATATCCAACTTTTCACCGGGAACATAAAATTCCTCGTATGCCTTTTCACCGGTCGTATCACTTCCGAAATAAACAACCGGATAGTCTTTACTATCGAATGACATTTCATTGGCGTATTTCTTAGCCTCTTCGTCGGTCGCAAATTGCTTTTTAGTACATCCTAACGACTTTACGTATTCATCACAGATGGACGAGAAAGTCAGCATTTGCTTTTCGCCTAACTTCGGGAAAAAGATTTCACCGCTCTTTCCCAAAATACATGCCAGCATACAAATCTGACCACTTTCTTCAGGGGAAACAAAATAACGTTTTACATCGTTTGGAGCCGCCAAGGGTTGCTTGCGCATGACACGATGAAGCCAACCATCTGGCAACGAACCGTTGGAAAAAGCTACATTGGCAAAACGTGCTGTGGTTACTTTGAACTTGGATGTATAAGCCATGATCATATCTTCCATAATACGTTTGCTGGCTCCCATGATATTGACAGGATTGGCAGCTTTGTCCGTTGATACACAGAAGAAGTGTTTAGGTGGATAAAGCGTCAATAAATCCAAAAGCCGCTTAGCCTTGATATCATTGTTCTCGATCAGCGCCTGAACGGAATATTTATCTTTCTCGCTGCGTACATGCTTGTGAGCTGAGAAATTGGCAAAGATATCGAAACCCTGTTCTTCCTTAAATATGCGTTCGAAAATAGGATCAGCAAAATTTAAAGTATAGGTACGATATTCATCAGGGACATACATGCCGTAAGTAGAACGAAGGTCGCGCGTCAGTTCTGCAAGTCCGTTCTCATTCAAATCGATCACGACCAGCTTGGAAGGACGAAAAGGTAAAACAGCCTTAATGAAGGAAGAACCGATTGATCCTGCTCCACCCACCACACACACACTTCTATTCTCTATCTCCCTTCGAAGGGTTTCCTTATTTGCCTCTATATCGTCGGCAAACATGCTTTGCTGTCTGTTTATTACATGATCTGCTATAAACTGATCAAGATTTATCATAAATACTATATCTTTTTAAGATTAGGCAGGACAAAAGTACATAAAATATTTATTACTCAACTATATTTAACCTATAGAAGTATGGATATTAATATATATTTAAACTATATACGTTCTAATTTTCCTGACCTTGACACCCTGTCACCCCATTATATAACTTTTCATACGCGCGTACGGGTGAGGCTTAACTATTGTTCACAATTCTGTTAAACTTCACGCGCACGTAAAGGAAAGGTTGATAAATCCGATGACAACCTGTCAACTCTGAAAAGGAAGAGGCTGTGTCAAAACTAAATAATGGTATCTGACTCCCCTCCTTCTGGAAGGAGGGGTGCCCAGCGGGTGGGGTGGTAGGTCTTTCGACATTCAGTATATCAATGCTTTATGTTTTTGCCTACCACCTCCCCCTTCGGGTACTCCTCCTTCGAGAAGGAGGAGAATTTCAGATACTTTTGTTTTGACACACCTTCCTCCTAACACAGGAATCACTTGTTGAAACGATGCCGGAAGTCCTCTTCCAGGCAACGCTCCAACTCAGTGAGGAAGCGATCTAAGGGCAAAACCTGGCTTTTACGACAGGCATTTATGTAAATGCGCAAAACATCATAGTAACCATACAGTTTCGTATTTTGCCCTTTTTTATCTGCTGGTAAGTCGATTTGGAAATACGTGCTCCGGCAACGATGTCTTCGTCGCGCAAAAGACGACCATCGACTTGTATGATTCTTTGCAACCGAGTAATGAACTCGCCTAAATGTACGTTGTAATATTGTTCCTTTTTCATGTGAAATGATTTTTTTATGATTCGCAAGTGATCTGCTCAAGTTTTGGTTTTACAAAACTTGCAGGAGTTAAAGAAGTTAGAAGAAGTTATCGCCCACAAAGGTGGGCTTAGAAGTTAAGGGCCAATAGACGAGAAAATGAAGAATGAAGAATGAAGAATTTCTACGACTCATTAATCACTAATCATTAGCCATTTACTATTACAAAACTATCGGCTTTAACTTCTAATGTTGTTCTTCCCCGATAACGCAGAGGTAAGAGGGGTTATGTAACGAAGTGATAACTTCTGTAACGTCTATAACTTCCCCAAGAATACTAAAACAGAAACTTAAGTCTATTCGGTAGTTGACAAGGCTTCAGTCAACAAGGCTACAAGGCCGGGATGTCCTCCCGCTTGATAGAGCACCGCTTGAAACGTCTCCCTACAACCCCCTTGTCAACTCGTCAACTTGTCAACCCGTCAACTCGTCAACTTGTAAACTTGTCAACTTGTCAACTCGTCAACCCGTCAACTCCCCCTTGATCTTGCGAAAGTTAAATTAAAGGTTGGAAGCCCATTCAGGTCTGAGTACGTAACAGTATGGTTAACATATCTAAAAATTGTTATATTTTGCATCTCCAGTACCGACATGTCAGTACCGGCATTTATGGCTGTTCACAAAATTTTATTCTAATTTGTGGCAACGAAAGGGCGCGAAACCACAACGAAACGCGGCTTTCGGAAACAGTTTTTTTATTTATTAACCCATTTAAGTTTCGCCTGGCAAGTCGTGCTTTGTGAGAATTGAAGAAGTCAAGGAAGGGACTTCATTCCCCGTTCTTCGTGCCAACCGGCCTTTGACTCATAGAACCGCCGCAGGCCTTGCACGGACGAAACTTAAGCAATAAATCTTTTCTAATATTATGAAAGATTTGATTATCAGCCTGTTTTCAGGCTACGCCAGCACCCAACCGACGGGAGCTACCATCGAAAACATCGTGGAACTGATCCGTAACGACGCCACCACGGCGGAACATACCGAACGTCACCGCTACTACCGGCAACAACGCATGAACACTGCCGCTGCACGCGAGAAGGCTGCCTGTCCGTGTTTTGCCGTGGCTGTCCGATTTGAAGGCGGCAAACGGAAGGAACACATCGCCGGATATACGTCGCTATGCTTGGCCGACTTTGACCACGTGCCCGAAATGCGGATGGCGGAGTGCCTGCAGCTGATCAGGCAGGATGCGCATACGCTGATGGCATATGTCACCGTCAGCGGAACCGGTATCCGGGTGATCAGCCGGTACGAGAGGACGGAGCCTTGCAGCGTGCGATCGGAAGAGGAACTGCATGCCCTGGCTTTTGAAGCGATGAACCGCCACTACTGCCAACTGACAGGACTGACGGCCGACGAGAAATGCAGAAACATCACCCGACTGAGCGGACTGGCTCACGACCCGAACGTGTTCTTCAACCCCGGAGCAAGCCCCTTCGGGATACAGAAGACAGCGAGACAGACACCGGCGAAACGGGCTGCCAAAAACAGCCTGCTGAAAAGGGCGGTGAAGGCTGCCGAACGGCAACTGGCGGACGAAGGCGTCGCTTATGTGGAGCATCATCATAACGAATACATTATGCGGATGGGATACTTGCTGAATGCCTATGGCGTGGAGCAGGACATCGCAACCCAATGGGCTAAGGAACGCTTTGCCGACTACGACGGCGACGTGGAGGGCATCGTACGTTCGTGCTACCAACAGACGGATGAACACGGGAAACGACCGCTGCCCGGGAAAAGCGGCCTCCAGAAACAGCCTCTTGCTTCGGTGAAGGACATCGAGAACTTTCTGACGGACCAGGGAACGTTCCGTAAAAACCGGGTGACCGGCAAATATGAATTTGCGCTTCCCGGAAGCAAGGACTTCAACGACCTGACGGACCGGGTGGTGAACTCGCTGTGGCGAAAGATGTGCAAGGAAGTGGCTCCGGCAAGAAAGCAGGACCTGCAAACCATCATCGAATCGGACTTCGTAACGCTGTATGACCCTTTTCGTGAATACGTGGACTCGCTGCCCGAATGGGACGGAAAAGACTACATCGGGGAACTGGCCGCACAGGTGCACGTAAAGGAGGACGGACATCTGTTTGCCCGTTTCTTCAAGAAATGGCTCGTCGCCATGCTGGCGTCGGTGCTGGACGAGAAGACGGTGAACCACGAGATTCTGGTGCTGATCGGGCGACAGGGCATCTACAAGACTACCTGGCTGAACAACCTGCTGCCACCGGAGCTGCGCCGCTACTTCTACCTGAAGAGCAACAGCCGGAACATCTCGAAGGATGACATGCTGACGCTGTCGGAGTTTGCCATGGTGTGCCTGGAAGAGCTGGACGAGATGGAGAGCAAGGAGCTGAACCAGCTGAAGGCGCTGACCACCATGCTGCACGTGAACGAGCGCGCGGCGTATGCCCACTTCAAGGAGGTGAGGCCGCACATTGCCAGCTTCTGCGGCACGAGTAACAACAAACAGTTTCTGAACGACCTGAGCGGTAACCGACGCTGGATGCCTTTCGAGGTTGAGAGCATTGACAGCCCGTACGAGCATCCGGTGGACTATGTACACGTATATGCCCAGGCGTATGCGCTGATCAAGCAGGGATTTCACTACTGGCTTGAGGAGGACGAGATGGCTGCACTGAACGTTCATAACAAGCAGTTTGAGGTGCCGTGCTTGGAGCACGAACTGATCATGACGCATTACCGCTGCCCCTTGGAAGGGCAAGAGTGCATCTTCGTGACCAATGCCCAGATATTGGCGTGCATCAGCGTGGGGCTGCGCCAGAAGCTGAGTGCGGTGAAAATCGGCATGGTGATGAAGATGGAGGGTTTCGAATCGCTGCGCCAAGGCGGCAAGCGCGGATACCGCGTGATAGAGCTGACGGGTGACGAGATCTACAGGAACCAGAAGGCGTTGGGGAGGTATCTGTAGGGAGGGGCCTCACCCCCATGAAGGTGTGTCAAAACAAAGGTATCTCAAGCTCTCCTCCTTCTGGAAGGAGGAGTCCCCGACAGGGGGAGGTGGTAGGTGAAAACATAAAGCATTGATTGATAGTTAATCGTGACAACCTACCACCCCACCCGTTGGGCACCCCTCCTTCTTGAAGGAGGGGAGTTGAATAGCATCTTTCAGTTTTTGACACATCCTCGGAAGGAATACAAGGGGATGATGGGGTTCTCCATGCACTCCACCCTAAACTCTCAACCCTAAACCCTCAACCCTCAACCCTAAACCCTCTAAACCCTCAACCCTAAACCCTCTAAACCTTAAACCCTCAACCCTAAACCCTCAACCCTCAACCCTAACATAGCTCTTTCGTTCGCTAAAGTCCCTCTTTACACGGCTAAAGTGGCTCTTTAGGGGGGCTAAAGTGGGTCTTTGCACCACGGAGGACACAGAGGAACACGGAGAGGGGCTACTTTAGTAAGCTATATGTGAGTTGACAAGTTGACGAGTTGACAAGTTGACGAGTTGACAAGGCGGTTGTAGCGGGGTTGGCTCAAGAGCTTTATCGAACAGGGCATTCCGAACCTTGTAAACTTGTTGACTTGTCAACTGAAGTTGGGGGCTTGCGAAGCTTAAATATCAGGGCTCGCTTTAAAAAGTCTGTTTCCTATGAGTTTCTATATTGTTACTATTATTGTTACTATCACCTTTGCTCTGTCATCCTGAACGGAGTGAAGGATCTGTTATCAGATGGCTTTCGAAAGAGATCCTTCACTGCGTTCAGGATGACAGAATGAAAACAGGATGACAGAATGATAACAGGATGACAGAGTGATAACAGGATGACAGAATGATAACAGGATGACAGAATGATATCGATGTTAGGCGCTAAGACAAAAAATGTACTTTTTAAAGTGGATTCAGTAAACTTATAATCTAAAGGGAGCAAAGCGATAGGGTCTTGTAAGTATAGGTTCGGATTATTCTGCTTTACCTTCGAAGAAGGCATTCCGAATATTCTTATAAATAGAAAACAAGACTTCTGTCTTCCTAAAAAGTTCGTTCAATACCTCTACTACGTCCCTGTCAGACAAAGGATAATCATGAGCTAACTCGTTACGTAACTCGCGAATATAGACCCACTCCTCTGTATCCGGCAATAAACGGTAACGCTCCAAACGATCGAGAATATCACGCATGGGAAGGCTTGCAACATCTTCATCCCAAAATTCAAGCAACGTACGAAAGATTTTGGCTCCCATCGCATCCTGCAATTTTGCAAAACGAAAAAGGAACTGATCAACGCAACGAACTTGTTCGGAAGAAAAATTATGATACACTTCGGCAGATATAGGTAAATCGACCGATAAACCTGCCAATGCTTCACGGATACGGTAAACGTGACGATCGCACACTTCAAAATCGCGCTGTAAACGCTGTGCCAATTCTTCCTTACGCCTAATCATGTCAATAACACTCCTTTCTCCAAAGCTTCGCGCACCACTTCGTTATCTTCATAATCGCCAATGACATCGATTTTACGTTCGCCCAATAAATACTTTAAACGGGCTATCAGACGAATGCGGGCCAATGCCCCCTGTTCGTTTCCGACACTACGAATCAACAAGTCAATATCGCCCCCACGCTTCGTGTCGTCAAGACGCGAACCGAATAAATATACCTTCACCCGGCTTCCATAAATCTCGCGAGCCGCCTGGAGGATCGTTTTTATTTCATTGCTGTTCAACCTCATGATGCAAATGTAACGATTTCTACGGGAATAAACAAAAAAACGCTTCTTCCTTGATAACTCTGTCTCCTTATTAATTCTAACTTAAGTTTAACTTCGTTGATTTTCAATTCGCAAGTGCTCAACTTATTAGTTGACAAGGCTTCAGTGAACAAGTCTATTAGGCTGGAACTCCCTGTTTGATAAAGTGCCGCTTGAAACGGCTTGCTACAAACGCCTTGTTAATTCGTCAACTTGTTGCTTGTGTGTTACTTTGGGTAATCTGTGGTGAATGGCGTGCGGGGATGCAGACGCAAAATTTTGCGTCTCTACCTGCGGGGGATTTAAACCATAAACCCTAAACGCTCAACCCTCAACCCTAAACGCTAAACCCTAAGCCATAAACCCTCAACCTTCAGTCACCATCATGAATGAGATTGACCGGCACGTAATTCTGCCACCAATTCATCAACAATATATAAATCGCCCATCATATAAAGATAATCATCAGCATTGTGCAATCGAAGACTTGTTTCTGAAGTATAAAACAAGTCTAATGCATGCTCCGGAGAAATATTCAGACGTTTGGCTATAAGTGTCACCACACGCCCAATTTTATTCCACATTAAAATATCACTTAACATAATAGGTAATAGTTTAAGTTCGTTGATTTTCAATTCGCAAGTTTATTAAAAGATTAAAGGTAAGAAGTAAGACAATTGATAATTGAGAATGGAGAATTGATAATTGAAAATCGACGAAGTCAAAGTAGAGTAAGTTATATTATGGTATGTTTTACAAATTTCAGACAATTGTCAATCAGATGTTGATTTAGCAAACAAATCTGATTATTGGGAGCTATAAAAGTTAATCGCTTCAGAGCTTCCTCTACACCCATAAGTCCGGCTATATATGACTCAACAGTATCAACCACCCGGTCATTAGCTACTCCTCCTTCAATCCAATCAAATCCTTTCCACAGCTGTTTACCCTTTCGATTACCTGCAACAAAATCAAGCCAAGCTTTATCATATTTATCAAAAACCAGGAACTTATATTTTTTCATTGCAAGCTCTTTATCCAGCTGATATTCATTCAGTACAGGAATCTGTTGACGACGATCTGCCATACGTTTAGCCCAATCACATGCTTGCTTTTTATGGACTGTAACGTAAAAACCTTGACCGAAATCCAAACCAGATCTTCCAATTCCAACCAATGGATCTTTAACTATCGCCGTACCTCCATGATAAACTTTCATACCTGTTCCTCCTTTTTAACATTTTCCCATTGCAACAGGCAATCGGCTATGTCTTCAGTAATATTCTCACGGCTTTCGGTATGTATTACTTCATAATGCTTCAATATATACCCTTCTATTAAATTTACACGCTTCATTCTCCTGTAAATTTCATCCGGAGGAAGGTTCCATTTTCTCGCTACACTTTCAATACAGGATGCAGCAAAAATCATTCTGTCTTCAATATTTCGTTGAGTCATATCATTATTATATTTTCAGAACGAAGATGTAAAGTGTTGTTGGAAGACACCACAGATTACGCGGATTAACACGGATTGGTTCCTATGAGTCTCTTTATAGTTACTATCACTTTGCTCTGTCATCCTGAACAAAGGGAAGGGTCAGTTATCAGATGGCTTTCGAAAGAGATCCTTCACTGCGTTCAGGATGACAGAATGATAACAGGATGACAGAATGATAACAGGATGACGGAATGATAACGATGTTATGCGCTAAGACAAAAAATGTACTTTTTAAAGTGGACGCATATTATAATCTGGGTAACTCTGGGTAATCTGTGGTGAATGGCGTGTGGGGATGCAGACGCAAAATTTTGCGTCTCTACCTGCGGGGGATTTAAACCAGAAAACCTAAACGCTCAACCATAAACCCTCAACGCTCAACCATAAACCATAAACCCTCAACCATAAACCATAAACCCTAATCCTTACCCCCTCCTCCATGTCTAAACTATACAACACTCACTTTTCACAATCTTTGATCCTAAGCAAAAACTCTTTAGGGGAAAGAACACACAATTTTTCTTCTGACAGAACGTTTCCAAAATCGTGCAAATTAAAGGTCAAAAGGAAATTGCAATGTGCTGCCAATGCTGCCTGAAACTGATAACTGTCTTCCATATCTAAAAAACGGCTATCATTAACTCCCTCATTCCAATCTATACAATCAACAACTGAATACTCTGAAAGCAATATATTTAAAACTTTACGCAACCGATCTACACGAGACGTAACTTCTAAACCTTTCCTTTTTAAATCAATATCGAGTAAATAAATCAAAGTATAAAAAGACCCAGATGATACATATTTTAAAGCCCCTGTTCGTTCTGTATAGGTTAGAACCCTCTCAACATCATTGGCATTCTGGCGATTAAGCAAATATTCCAAAATGACATTTGTATCAAAAAAAATTCTCATAATCCGTATTTTTCATTCAGATATTCATTACGCATCTCATCGTAAGTACGACCATCATCAGCCAATATGCCACGTAAATCTTTCATGTTAGATGGAACTACTTGAGATGAAACTCGAACTGCTTGTTTAGTTCGCTCTTCATTTACCTCATTCGTCAATATCTTCTGAATTTTATCTTTTACATCAAATTTTTGTAAACGAATCATTTCTAAAATAGCATTTACAATTTTATCATCGTTGTTAAATGATAATGTGGTTGCCATAATTGTATATTTTAAAGTTTTCTAAATTTCGCAAGTTCTCAATTTAGTTGTTGGCAAGGCTTCAGTCAAGTAGTAAGCTGGGGATTTGCGAAGCTTAAATATTATAATCTGTGTTACTCTGAGTAATCTGTGGTGAGTTGTAACACGGAGTCATTCGTTCACTCAAACTCATACCAATAAAATACCTTCGTCCTTCACATGATGGAAGAAAAGTGTAGAATCAAAGTATCCTTTAACTGATTCAAAACATCTCTTTTCATCGGTATTTCTCTTCCAAATATTGATGATAAGCTTTTCTACCATTCAAATCATCTGCTGCAACCTGCGTACCGGCACCCAACAGACTTTGAACAATATCGGGTATTTCCTGCTTTTTATCCTCTTGCTTAACCAGACGAGATAAATAATCGGATAGTATGGATGACAAGTCCATTCCTCGTTGCTTGGCATATACAAGAGCTTTATCCAAAAGCTGTTTTTCTAACTTTATCTGAATTGTTTCCATACCTTTCGCCATTTTTCGCAAATATAATGAAAGCGGGTAATAAAGACAAATAAGATTGGCGTTTTTTAATTGGGTCAACCTCGGAGGAACATAGAGGGACACAAATTAGTTGGTTCAAGTTTGGCAAGCTCGAGGTGAGTTGGGGGCTTGCGAAGCTTAAATATCAGGGCTCGCTTTA
>ULTX01080334.1_pt1 | contig 16487 bp, 15 predicted proteins | sample 1958041 | NCBI WGS metagenome assembly ULTX01 (sample SAMEA4835747, study PRJEB28245) | human gut metagenome | biome: gut microbiome; material: fecal sample | place: Denmark | collected 2008
GACATCATATCGGCATTCGTCATCAAAGACGCGCAAGCCAAGCTGAAGTCCACCGAACTAACTATCCAAGAGATAGCCTACTCGCTGAACTTCCCCGACATTTCTTTCTTCGGGAAATACTTCAAGCGCTACACCGGCATGTCGCCCAAGCAATACCGGAATATGGAATGACGATTTTTCACCACAGAGAACACAGAGTACCACAGAGGAAATAATTAAAGCTCAGTGTGTCTCTGTGTCCTCTGTGGTGAAATTTCGCATCCTTATATTCACTCAATCAAGCTTTCGCTCTCATCCGAATAACGCGCCTTGTTCCGCAAAACACACTCTTTGCTCGTATTGGCATAACAATACTATTTCATCATAAAACTTCCCAGTATCCTGTATTTTCATTTCCTACACATTTCAATTTACCTTCCGCTTTCAATCGGTTTATATCACGGGATATCGTACGCGAAGATACACCTAATATATTGGCAAGCATAGAAACCGAGCAAGTTTTATTCTTCTTTAGAATTTTCCTTATTTCATTCCTTCGCTTATGAATATCATTAGCATCACCACTGACATCACCACTGACATCACCACTGACATCACCACTGACACTGATGCGATGCGGCACAGCACTACGGACAATGACTTTAAAAGTCGTTATGTCATCCAAAACAATCCCTATCTTTTATATTTCTAATCAATTGCCAAAGAATCTCTTTTCCATTTAATCCTGCTACATACTTCGATGGAATCGCCTCATATCCATATTTCGCTCCTAACAAACTACCAGCAACCGCACCATTCGTATCTGCATCGCCGCCTTCATTCACTATTACCAACAATCCTTCTTCAAAACTTCTTGCATGATATACGCACCACAATCCTGCCACCATTGTCTTCAAAGTATATCCTCTATCCTCTTCTTTATCCAACTCCAAACAATTCAAGTCATCTGCTTGCACCATTTCCAGAAAAGATTCTATCCGTTCATCGTATCGCTTGCCTATCTCTATCAATTCTTCCAAAGGTAAAAGCTCGTCCCGATAAACCAGAGAATGAATGACCAATGACACAATGACGGAAGAGCCTACACATTGAGGGTCAGCATGGGTAAGCCGGCAAATGTCGGCGGCATGTATCTCTACATCCTCTTTCAGCAGCCCGACTACAGAAGTACGCATGACCGCACCGTTCGATGCGCTTTTCTTGCCCGACATGTTCCAGACCAATTCCGCCGCTTGTTGAGGCTTTTCTACATAATCCCCTAAACACAATACTTTGTATGTGTGCCTGCCGATTCCCATTGGATGCTGCAAGAACCATTGCTTAAAGTTCTGGGCCATGTCAGGCAAATCCACTCCTTTATTCTTTACGATACTTTCGGCTATACACAACATCATATCCGTATCGTCCGTCCAACTTCCTTTTTCCCATCTCGACCGATGATAATCCTGCACGATTTGAGCATAATCATTTAATCCATCAGGATAATGCTTGCTCACTTCCGCCTTGGTCATAAACTCCGTTCCTAACCCTAAAGCATCTCCTATGGCTTGACCGAAGAAAACGCCTTTTAGTTTGTCTTTATTTATTATTCTTATATTAGTAAACATTTATGGATACCCTGCACAGCACAGATTTTTTTAATTACTTCTTCGATTCACGTTCTTTCAAAAGCATAACAAGCAATATGATGGCTATGGTTATGTCAACGATATTCCATACCATGCGCCCTAAAGGAATCTTAATGAACGGCTGGAACAAGACCGCTAATGCACCGAAAGTAATCATTAGATTTTCTTTCTTTTCCTGATAATATTGGTATGCCATAAGTCCGAAAACAATCGTAGCAAAATAACGGACTAAGATGTAATAGCCGTATGGCATTGGTGCTAAACATAACACCAATGCGATGATTAAGATTTGTTTGAGACGTCTCATCATTTCATTTGATAAGGTACGACATGAATATCCTTCGCAAAATTGAGGTTAGCTCCCGAATCATCACGACCTCCAGTTGTGATTCCAATAACTTCACCATATCGATTAATCAAGGCTCCACCGCTGCTTCCATGATCTATGGGGCAACTTATTTGGATGAAATCATCATCTCTTATTTGAGAGATTTCACCCGAAGCAAATGTATTTTCCAATCCTTTTGGGCTGCCTATTGTATAAACTCTTTCTCCTACTTCACATTGTCTCTGAGAAACAGGTATATAGTTAAACTGCCCTTTTATTCGGAATAAAATGTAATCATCCGATTCACTTTTAGCCAACACTTTATCTATCTTGTATTGTCGGCCATCAGATAACTTAATGACTTCATAACCGATACCTGTTCCTTTAAAAACATGGTAATTGCTTACTGCCATCCCATCCTTGCTAATAAAAAATCCCGAACCTTGATAAGCGTTATAACCATCTGTTGTAAAAACCATAAAAACAGCTGAGTTATAACGCTTGAATACTTCAGTGGCAGGAATAACTTTGTCTGTATTATGGTCAACCTTTGGATTGTTTTCTTGTTCAGGTCGTGAAATGATGCGGCTATCAATTTTAGGAGGTACAGACTTCTCTACATAAAGTTTTCTGACATCTTTTCTCCCTTCATTCCTTCCAGTCATCGTGCAAGAAGTTACTAAGAAGAACATTAAAAAGAGCAATCCTGCATTAGTTATTTTATCCATGTCTTTTATTTATTTTATTACTCCCGGTTTAGGCAATATGTGAATTAGAAAGCGTTGGTTCTTTACATTGCCTGCTACATCAGGCTGTATGCGTAAAGTTCCGTCCTGTCCGCTTCCCGAAATAATAACTTCGCATTGTTCCGGATTGAAAAGCACTCCATTGTTCTTCCAATAATTTACCAATGCTAATGCACGTTCGTAGCTTAATTCATTATTTCGGATAAAATTATCTTTCGAAGCCTGTCCTTCTATAATCAATAAATATTGAGCATTATATTTTTGGCATGCATTTTTAATGAATTGATTGATAGCTTTTCCTGCATTCAACAATTGATGTCTTGTTTCAATACTAATATCTGTAATATCTGCACTGTTTGTCTGAAAGCCCACATCTATTTTCAATATATGTTTTTTATGTTCAGCATTATAAGCAAAATAAGTAGAATCAATATTGCTTATCGCATTCTGTATCTCCTTTATTTTATTGATTTCTGCTTGTGTCGCTTCTTTCACCCTCTCTATTTCCTTCATCTGTTTTTGAAGCATAACTACCGTCAACACAAACAATACAAGCATAATGAAAAACAGACTTGACATTAAGTCCGCATAGCTTGCCCAAAAGAAAGATCGCTTATTCATAATTTAAGATTCTTGAAACTACCATAAGAAACGATTATCTAAAACCATGCTATTGAAAATGCTCAATATTAAAAATAAGAGAGCCAAGAAAAAGACAATAGTCCCCAATCCGACAAATGCAATTAATAAATATTTAATCGGACGAGATATTCTCATAGGAGATGTTTGCTTAGCAGCGTGCGGCATAGTCACTTCCACAGACATATTTTGAACAGCAGCAATCAATTCATCCATTTTTTGCCTTTGACTAACGCCCATTTGTGCAATCTCAGTTTTTAAAGTATTTAAACTTTCCAATTCTGCATCTAGTTTTTCTCCCTGTATACCTATTGCCAAAACAACATTATCCAATTTCTTCAATTCATCCAACACGTTTCCATTCTCTTGAATTTTTCTTTTAAAAATTTCCTGTTGTTCATCCAAGGCTTTATTGAAAATGTTTTGTTTTCGAATAAGTGCTTCGTTCATTTCTTGCATACTTTTATCTGCATTCTCTTGCAAGGAATGTAATGTTTGTTGCAATCTGTCATCCACTGTTCCTACTGCTTGACTGATTGCCGCTTTACGTTGCTCTATATCTTTTACTTCCTGTTCAAAGAAAGTACCCATTTTTTCAATTAATTGGGTACGCTTTTCTTGTGAATCGAGATTTCTATTCAGCGCATTGAGTTGACTGATAAACTCATTTACATTATGCATATATTGACTAAACCGTTCTAACTGAGGAGTGCATGCCTGTAACTCACGTAATACAGAAACATTGGCGGTTGCCATTTTCTTAATATCCAATTGTTGAATGGTTTGTATCAATTCAATTTGGTTCTCATAAGATGTTTCTACCCGTTGCAATGCCTTGTCCAACTTTGTTGTATTCGTGGAGAATGAACGGTTGAACTTCAATAAATTTTCTTGAAGCCTCATTAGGCTATTCTCTGTCCCTCCTAACACTGGAAGAAGTTCTGTTTGAATCCAAGTATAGAACTCATTCTTATCTTCTTCTAATTTGGACGCTGCACTTTTTATTGACCACGAAGCTATACTTGTAAACAGAATACCAAAAAAACTAGCGAACATAGCTATGGCAACTCCTCCCATCAACATACCTATTGATTCACTCGGATTATTAATAAAAGCAGAAAAGCCTTGATTGTCACCTGTACCTAACGCTATAGAACCTATACCGACAATAATACCAATAACCGTTCCCATTAAACCTAAATATAAAGGCATAGGAATCTGTACACTTATTTCTTCCTGTTTTGCATCACAATTCCGTTCCACAATATCCTTTACTAACATAAAATCGCTAACAGCACCCTTGTTTTTTACTAAATAGATATTTATTGATTTTATGATTTGAGATAAAACCGGATGATTTATTGATGTGTCTGTATTAATGTATGTTATTTCAACGGTGTCTTCTGAAATATTTTCTTGTGGTATTTTATAACACCCATCCGTACAATCTATTTCATTTTTATTGTTAATTGCCGATAAAGGAATATATGCTTTAGATGTTTCAAAGCGAATACCTTTAAATATGTCTTTATATTTTCTTATTAACGTAAAAGTATTTACTCCTATCATTATTTGGATAATAATGATGAAGAACACTATTCCTCCTATTATTATTTGATGCTCTTCCATAATGCACTATCATTTAATAAATTCGATTTCGGCTTTTTTAATTACTTTCCAAACTCCATTTTGCATTTGTTCAACTTCGCCATCGCTTACATTTTTAATAGCTTTAGCGTTTATAGAACTGCCTGTTGTATCACAAAAATGTTCTAAAATGTATTCCTTATTTCTTATCGCTCTCAACATTTGTTCTTCTTTCTCATATATGCGGAATTTGGCAACTGTTGCATCTTTTTTTACAGAAATAATATATATGGCTTCCATTTCTTCTGTGGTTTTAAGAAAATCATCTTGTAGTGGTTTGGCATAAATTGCTTTCGATTCTTTTCTTTGACTTATGTCATGAGTGTTTTTTATGTCCTCAACAACATTTTTTTGTACAACAGCTCCCTTCAAAGCTTCTTTACTATCACTGATAACTTTACTTTTTATCTCTTCGATATTCTTTGCTATTTTATCTATTTTTTCCTCTGTTGGATATCTTCGATAATTAGCTGCTTGAAAACTTTCTTTCCTTTTATCATCCTCATGATTCCGTTCTATATTCATCAGTTTCTTATATATCTTGTAACATCCCCAAACGATGGTGCTCAAAAAAATGAGTATCAATACTAATATTCCAATAGCTATCCAGCGTAGAATGCCGTTTAAGATTATAATCACCTTTTTATTGCCTTCTTGTTTCATTTTTTCAACAACTTTGTCTGCTATTTTATTTATTTCATTGTCTGTTAACGAATAAGCGTTTTGAGTTTCAGACATATCTGATTCCCTTTGAATAGAACTTATGTTTAATGAATCATTTTTTAATGAATCATTTTTTGTAGGGTTTGCGAAAAGACTTATACTACATATTAACGCAAAAACTGTAATAATCTTTCTCATAATACACTTTATTTATAGACTTCTTGAGCTATTTTATTAAGAATGCCAACCAATGGATAAAAGAAAAGTGTTTCTTCTATTTTAGGCTCTGTCCCAGTTTGTTCTATCTCTTTCTTTTTATCTTTAATACCATCTCTGAAATATTTCTTTATATCCATTTTACAATATTTCTGCACAATATCCCATTTAGAGCGTTCTGCGTCAAACTTATCAGCATAAGAAAACTTTTTATTCAAATCAAAAAATAATTGAATGACTTTATTTACTTCCTCTAATATGCTTTCCTCAATTTCTTCATTAACATCATCGTACTTTAAGTCACCTGTTGAAAAAGTATTGGATGTCCCCCCCAACAACACTTGCTTTAAGTCCATAATATCTGAATAATCTTGTGACTCAGCATTCAACAATCCGCCTTTACAAGTTGCTTCTTTAGGGTTTTCCAATTCACGAATAATTGTCAGATCATCTTCATTATAGGATTGCTCATACACAGCTTCAAAGATCATTTTCGTGAATCTTTCTAAAGTAGCATTATTAGGTGTAAGGATGCTTAATACTTTTGAACCTGTCCCACTAAATGTAATATGTCTAGGCATATTCATTCGTTTAGCTTTCATAATATTGGCTATATGATAAATAATGGCAACATAAAACAAAATGAATACATATTTACCACATCCATCTTGTGATAGCATTTCATTGAAATCAATTTTTATATTTTTCGATAAAACACTCTTATTTGTCTCTAAAGAGAAAAAGAAAGAAACAATGTCAACAGATTTTTTTTGCTTGCATAAGTTTTGCATCACTTCATAGGGATCTGCCAAATCATTATCTTCCAATTTTTTGTATATATCATTTTTAAAACGGTTGACAAATCCATTACTATCTGAAGTCAAGCCGTATCCATCTCCCCAAATACTATTAGCTGCAAAACGGAAAGAAGTCAATAATTCTTCTTTACCATTATTTACTATCAAAACATCAGTAGTACCTCCTCCTATGTCAATTGAAACGACATCAGTTGTTGTTCCCATCGTATTTTTATAATAATAATAAGGAGCTACTGATTCGGACATTGAAATTATATTAGATAAATCATCTCCGAAATTCTGCTTGTACAATTTTTTCCAGATCATAAAGAAATTATTGTAACGTCCTTCTGTCATACTAGCTGGATAAAACCAGATTATTTTTGTCTTTTGCAAATCTCCACCATTCAACAGAACCTTGTTACGTAATATTAAAAACAAAGCATCTAAATATTGTTTTACTTTCTCTTGATTATTGGGTTCATTCGACCATTTTAAATTTGTAGTTATCTTATTATAAACAGAAATAGGCTCTTTCTCATAAGCAAATGGGACATTAGTATTTGCCATTGAAAAGACTGCTTGATTCCAGTTAGTATCGCGCCCTTCAGACAAAACTGTACGTATCGGAAACTTAAAAGAATCTCCAATGACATCAGGCAAATAATCTTGAGATAAGACTCTCACAGAAGAAGCATATCCTTGCATTGTATTTAGTTTACATAATTGTAAATCTTTCTCACTTATATTAAATGGGACAGAAACCATTCCATCTTCTGAGTATTCTATATATGTATTAGTAGTGCCAAAATCGATTGCAAAAATAAATTGTTTGTTACCGCTTTTTTGTTTCCATTTCGGGATAATGCAACCTTTCAAATTCTCATTGTACACTAAGACCATACGATCAAAATTCGTATCGAGTATATAAGTTTCATTAAACGCATAAGTGGCATCTTTTACATTCCGATCTGCTTTTCCACGTATTTCAATGCTTTTATTCTCTTGGAAAAATTTAATATCAACTTTTTCTTTTTCTTTTCCTCCATAATCTCTTAACAAAGCAATGCGATAACGAGGGTTTTCATTTCCTACAAACTTTACTAAAGGAAATAAAGCGATACCAAACTTCCGCATTGCCACTCCACCTTTATTATTTTGAGGCTCTGCCATTGCATCTGCAAAATACAGGCGCTCGTAAGTGATATACTCATCCTTTTGGATCGGAACTCTTAAAACAACTTTTATACCACCTGCATTGCGGACCAGCTCAAACATTTTCTTACCGTCAGGCATTGTACTTTGAAGTTCGTCAATCGTAAAATAAGAGAAGAATTCTTTTCGAAGAGGCAATAAATAGCAGCCTTCTACATCTGTACCTCCATTAAAGAAATCTTCTTGGTTAAAGGTCGTATCATTCCACAAGATATAGTCCTCCAAAAAGTCACCGATTGTCAGATACGGATATTTAGTCCCATCATCCGGCAAGGAACGTTCTGAAAGAAGACGGCTATCATTATAAGGCACTTTGGTGTCTTTATCCCAAAGGTCTATTGTATAACGCATCTGTTTAGTATACATATCTACAGGAAGAACCAGAGGTAACTTTGCATCCTTACAAATGGAAGAATTGATTTGAAAATCACTTTGTACATCTGTAATCCCTTTTCTTTTCTTAAGATGAAAGCCTAAAACTTCTACGAGATTCGCATCAGATGTTACAGAAAGATCTTCGTAATAAATATCATACGCATCTTTATCCAAAGCACTGATTTTCTCCTTTTGTGAATTGCTTAACTTTGCATAACTCAAATTCAAGTAAGTATTGATTTCCGGATACAAGTCTGCAAAATCAGGCATACTCTTTTGTAAACAGAACCAATAACATTTGATAATCAAAATCTCGCTTGTATAAGGGTTGGAACTCTTCATCGAAAGGTCTGTCTTTGCCGAAACTTAAATGTTTTGATACGTAAGATAAATTATTGGCAGAAGTAAAGAAGAATGTAGCCGGAGAGGTTGCTCCGATAATATTCATTTGCTCCGGTTTGTCTGGTCCTGTATAATCTAACAAGTATATCCGTTCCAAGTCTTTAAAATTAAAAGCATCGACATCCTGCTCCAGATAAAGACGCAATGTTTCTCCGAACAAATGGTGTCTTTCATTGCCTGAATCAAGTAAGGTTTGCAAGTCATTTTTTTTGTCCCATACAATGATACGCACCTTGTCTCTAAATTTATCTATATTGAAAAATATTTCTCCCACATCGAAACAATCCGAAACCAATTTATGATGGATAGAATCGCCATCCAAATCCTTGCTTTCGGTAATAATTTTGAATGCTGTCTTAACCAAATCCATCCGTGCAAATGGAGAGGGAATAGATGTTATCTCTTTCTTACTCGTTGCCCCATTCGGATCCTTTATTTCTTTAATGGCCGTATTTCCATAGGCAGAAGATTCTCCCCAGCCCACTAAATTATCATCGCCTGTATGTAATCTGAAAACTTTTTCCATGACTATGCTAATTTTTTATCTGTTACTAATTTATTGACTGTCCGATAGAATAATTCTATAAAGCGTTCTTCTGTGTTCAAGTTATTAGAAACTTTAGGTTCTAAATCACAAAGGCAATAATCGAACAAATCATAATTGCTCCGATAGTTCATTACCCTTCCTGGTTTCACTCCTGCCACGAAACCAAAAACATCTTTTTTCATTTCCTCTAAATGGAAAGGAGCAAAGCCTCTATGATTGGAGGCCATCTCATCTAACCATTGCAAATAGCTTTCTTTTATTTTTACTAAATGGCTCTTAAAAAAATTCCCATTAAAGAAATTTCCATCAAAAGGACGCTTCCCTTTTGCCCACTTCAATGATTTAGATGAATTCAAATGTTCATTCAAAAATTTACAGAATAATGTAAATTCAGTCATCGGACGCTGGATAATATCACGTGTATCATCATAGAAACTGGAAAATATCATATCTTCATCACCCGAAGCCGCACCAAATTCTTTATAAATCGGATTCAATGCTTTTCCTTTTGAGGACTGAAGCGCATCATTATCCATGCTGCAAAAATCTACGATAGCCAATGCTGCTAATAACTCTATGATATGTGCTTTATTCTTTTGAGTCGTACCGCCTTCGCTATATTCATACATGTCGTAAATATCATCCGCCAAGTAATAAAAAGCATTCAAAGAATTGTTTCCACTGATGTTCTTATTATAGTACTCTAAAGCCGCTTTCGCTTTAGAAATAAAAGTAGAACTGTCTATGTCATTTGTTCCATCCTGACTTTGAGCCAAATTGAAATAAGGCAAAACAGTAATGGCACCAATAGCTGCATCTTTAATATTCCCTGCATTTGGTAGAGACATATTTATACCTCGCAAATTTTTCAACAATAAGGGAAAACCACTGGCACCTGTGCCGCCAAAAATAGAGCTGACTATAAAAATACGGTCACCCGGACGGAAACTATTGGTAAAATCATTAAAGGCATCTGATTGGGCAAACTGGTTTAATACCACACTGCCGATATTGGGATTCCCTTTAAATCCGACTTCCATCTCCGAATCTAAATTCTTTTTGGAAAACAGCATATAAGCCAACGCCTGATTGGCTATATCCAGCGAATCGAAGCCCATATACTTACGGAAGCGGTCGTTTCGCGTATTAGATAATTCCAAGCGATAATTAGGAATCAACTCACTTATTTTCGTTTTAAAGAAACGGTTCTTCATATCATCGGAAAAATGAAGCTGCACGTTCATATACTTGTATTCCCGCAAAAAAGAAATGGTACGGGTCAAATCTGCCGCTGAGGCATCCGGATCGATAAATATCGGAACGATTTCATCTGTATTTATTTCTACTCCCGTAGTCAACAACATGGCAAGGGCTTTCATTACACGTGCCCCTGTGCCTCCAATACAAAAGATATATGTTTTCATGCTTATTAGAATTTAATGAAAGGAGAATATTTCGCCACACGGCTCCACCAATGAAACAAGAAAGAGAACACCAAAAAGAAAATAAATGCCATAATCATATTACTTATTCCAAAACTCCAGCAATCACTTTTAAAAATCAAAGTCTGAGCCACTTCGCCATTCTCATCCCGTATATACATCAGTTCATCGGGAATCTTTCCAGCATTGTAATCTGAAAGCACACAATAATAACCGATAAACAAAGCGATTACACTATTGATAGTTGCCATAATCAGCCAACTCCACCATTTACAGAATCGTGGGTGGTCTATTACATAATAATACAGTGTCATTATTATAAAAGAGACAATTAACGTATAAAGCCCTATCGTATTATATCTCAATTCCAAATCATACGCACCTGATGCAGGATTGTAGCCCCACAGGTATTGTGACAAGTAATCCGAATAGAACGACTTAAACCAGCAATACATATTGCCTAGAAGCAATTCAAAAAAAGTTCCCATAGCTATTTCATTTTATTGTTATTTTAAATTCAGCGTAATTCTCCTGACGGGTTTTAAAGGCTTCGTAAACCCCTTCGATCAAATATTTCAATCCGTATGTCTTATCGGTAGCATTGTCTTTCACCAAATCATCTCCTAATAGGTCTGTTCTCTCTTCCACCCATTGCGGAAATCGGTTTTTCAACGTAATAGAAATCTTTCCGCGAGAAGCAATTTTAGAAGACAAATTAAAGATGTAAGGATAGTGTCCTGTTTTCTGTTCTTTTACAGACAAAGTATAATCTTTATTGCTGATTTCATAATTCGCGATATCCGTCAAATAGCTTTTATCCAATGGCAACTGATTCAGATTTACCCCAACCGAAAACATAAACATCCCTTTCTGTTGCCCTTTGCTCTCTTTCCGGATATCACAGATGGTTGTCTTCGGAGCAGTTCTATCCAAGTCAAAACTCCCCAACCTCGGCGTAAGCAAAACTCTATAATCAAATCCCTTAGATGAAGAAACCAACGTACAAACGTTATCCAAATCTGCCCCGTTCCCTTTCAAAGATTCCAATGGTGCTTTGTCCAGCATTTGTTTAATATGTGAAGTGCTTCCGATTATCCAGATATAAAAAGGGCGGTTTCCCTTGTAATATTTTGGATAGTCAACTTTGTTATAGAATTTACCATCGAACGAAGATGTCAACTGGCAGATAACGACTGATAAGTTTCCTTTCGAACGTTCTAAAGATTGCACAAAAGACTTTTTTATCTTTGTACGTTGCTCTAATAAATAACTATTCAGATTTTGTGGCGAAGAAGCATATTTGCTTCCAGGAGAAACAATACAGTCGGATATAAATATGGAAATATCATGTTCATCATGTCGTTTCAATATAGAATCCAGCACAATGGCTATATCTGACGTACCCAAGTTTCCTCCATGCTTTCTAAAATCAACAGGTTCAACATTATGTATAAATGTTTCTACATCATGTCCAAGAGGTATCACTTGACTATTAACATAATTCAGATTCAAAGTATCTACCAACTTGCCAATTTGTAGTTCAGTCAAATAAGCATATATGGATTGTTCAAAACCTGTATTACCTTTGACATAACCATCCATACTGCCGGAATTTTCAAGATACACGTTTATTTCTTGAATTGGTTGAATATGGACAGATGCAGTCTCTTGTGTAGGGGGAAGGGCTGTTCTTCTTCCATTTCCATTGCAGGATGTAATTCCCCATATCAATAAAAGCGTCAATAGACTTCCTCCTATAGCGAAGTAGACTTTTTTCATCGCAATATTTAAAGTCTTCCAGCCCCTCGAAGATTTAAAAGTTAACAAAAAAGAAGCGTGGAACTGCGTGCTATTTCCACGTTCTTGAAGATCCTAGGAAAACCCAACGTACAATGGTAAATAGACAGCAGACCCACGCTATGCAACGTGGGAACCGCCAACGTCCATCCTTGTGCAATCATGAAAATTTCCTAGGTTTTCAAGAACAAGAATGAAGCATGACGCTTCTCACATAATATTTTTCCCACAAAATAGTGAGCCGCAGACGCTTCTGCCTGCTCGCTGCCACAAAAGTAAGCAATAGTTACGAATAAATCAAACGAATCAAGAAATTTTATTCGCTCGCAGATTAAACACACCAATGCCCGTACAGGCGAACTCTTACGTCCCTTGTACGGGCATTATTCATTGAAATCCAATACGCATACAGACACAATAATAGCTCCCTTCATTCTTTCCGCTTCACATAAACCCGATGAGGCGCACGCCCTTCAGCACCGATAACGCCAGCTTGCACCCACTTGTTCAGGTCTTGCCACGCCTTGTATTTCATCAGTCCGGTAAGGTTTCCGTATTCGGTGCGGGTAATGTAATCGTGAGTTTCCAAATACGATTGAAGTAAAGCCAGCCGTTCTTCCTCTGAATAGGCGGACGAACTTTGCTTCACCTTCTTTTCCGACGGAGCACGAAGCACACGCCCACGGCATTGTTTCGAGAACTGCTTCGACACGGTCATCTTCACCTTGTCGAAATGGATGGACTGGGCATGCACTTCGCTCTTGTCGTACACCTCCGTATCGGCTTTCAGCGAAACGGAAAGCGTTCCGATATTGCCTATCTGCACCCGGCGGCCTTCGGAAAGGAGTTGCGTTGCCCAATGTTCTATCTCGTCCATCACGGCAAGGACATTCCCTTTGGTCAGCCCGGAATGGGCGGCTATCTTTTGGGTTAATTCGTTGAACGAAACGGTCTGATACGGAATCAGTTTCGGATAAAGGCGCGGCGCGTTTTCATCGTTTTCTTTCGAAGGCAAAGGCATGAAATCGTAAAGTACACTCATGATAATGTGATTTTTAATGGTTAACAATCTGTTTTCTGCTATCTCACTTCTATGGTTTCCAAACCAAAACCGTACGGTTTTCGAACCAAGAACGTACGGTTTCCGAACCAAAAACATACGGTTTTGGGACGGAAACCGTAGAAGGGAGACATCCGCAAAGATAATACAACCCAGCCCCGAAGTCAAGTATATCAGGCTCTATTTGAAAACGAGAGGCACTTTTTGCATCATTTTCGTGCAGTTTTTAGCGGATTCTGCATTTTTTTGATGCAAAAATCGCTTATTCTCACTCCTCTATCACTTCCACATCCGTTATCACCTGATTGCTCTTCCTCCGGTAACGGATGATGCGGAAGAGGTCGGTCAAGCCATAGACGATAGAAGATGCGCCTAATACGATGAAGGGGATTTTTGCGGCTTCGAATGGGTTTACTAAAATCAGGATGCCCGCCAGCAAGAGCAAGACCGGAATGACATAGAAGATAGCCGGAACGCTTCCCGTGAGCTTCCGTACCGAAATGAAGTTCATCAACTGGCCGATACCGCCCAATACGAGCAAAGCTCCCAATACATACATCAGGATGCCGACAAAGAAAGCGGGCATGACAATGAGCCATAGCCCCAACAAGGCACTACCCAACGCTACAATAGGGAATGCCCTTCCGCTTCCGTCTTCCGCACGACTACGGGAAGCGAAATAGGCGAATATCCCGTACAAACCCGGCAAAAGGAACAATACCCCGACCGTTATCACCAGATAAATCATCGCAGCTTCGGGCCACATCACCAGCAGAACCCCCATTATCAACGCGCACAAGCTGCACATTACTGAATAACCGAATAGTCTCATTTTTATTTCCTCCTTATTTATTACAATACTACGAAGATAATCGTTTTTTCTTGTTTATACAAATAAACAACTACAGATATAAAACAAAAAAAATCCCATTTTGTTTGCATATTCAAATTTTATCGCTACTTTTGCTCCCGAATCAAAACAAAAGCATAACAAAAACTTATGAACTCATTGATGACAAATACATATCGTTGGTGGCGTTACTTACTACTCATAAAGTCGTAAGCTAACCCAGTCCGCGTGTATTTGTCCTTTTTCATATCACAAACATAGTATTTAGACATTATTCAAAGGCTGTCGTTCTTACGACAGCCTTTTTTGTTTTTATCCCTTGCATCATAAATAATTAACAATATAAACCAACATGGAAAAGTATCAAGTAGACTCAAACGGATTTTATGGAGATTTCGGAGGCGCATACATCCCCGAAATACTCCACCGGTGTGTGACCGAACTGAAAGAAGCGTATCTGAACGTATTGGATAGCGACGAGTTCAAGCAAGAATTCTCCAACTTGCTTCGCGATTATGTGGGGCGTCCCTCGCCGCTCTACCTTGCCCGCAGGCTTTCGGAGAAATACGGATGCAAGATTTACCTGAAGCGCGAAGACCTGAACCATACAGGAGCACACAAGATAAACAACGCTATCGGGCAAGCTTTGCTGGCACGCCACATGGGAAAGAAACGCATCATCGCCGAGACCGGAGCGGGGCAACACGGGGTAGCAACGGCTACGGTATGTGCCCTGATGAACATGGAATGCGTGGTCTACATGGGCGAAACCGACATCAAGCGCCAGCACATCAACGTAGAAAAGATGAAGATGCTGGGGGCGGAAGTACGTCCGGTCACATCGGGAAACAAGACCCTGAAGGATGCCACCAACGAAGCCATACGCGACTGGTGTTGCCATCCCGAAGACACATACTACATAATAGGCTCTACCGTAGGCCCTCACCCGTATCCCGACATGGTGGCACGCCTCCAGTCGGTGATTAGTGAAGAGATTAAGAAACAACTCTTAGCACACGAAGGGCGCGATTATCCCGATTATCTGATAGCGTGTGTGGGAGGAGGAAGCAATGCCGCGGGCACCGTCTATCATTATTTGGATGACGAACGTGTGAAGATTGTCCTTGCCGAAGCCGGAGGGAAAGGCATCCATTCGGGATATTCCGCCGCCACTATCCATTTAGGACGATTGGGCATCATACACGGCTCGAAGACCTTGGTGATGCAAGACGAAGACGGGCAAATCTTAGAGCCTTATTCCGTCTCCGCCGGACTGGACTATCCAGGCATCGGACCGCTCCACGCCAATCTTGCCGCCCGGCACCGTGCCACGGTATATGCCATTAACGATGATGAAGCTATCCGTGCCGCCTTCGAGTTGACCCGTTTGGAAGGCATCATCCCGGCACTCGAATCGGCACATGCCTTGGGAGCGTTGGAGAAACTCAGCTTCAAGCCCGAAGACATCGTAGTGCTCACCGTGTCAGGACGGGGAGACAAGGATATTGAGACGTATTTAGTTAATAATTAATAGTTAAAAATGAATAGTTATTCCCCTATACCTATTAATTATCAACTATCAATTATCAACTATAACCAACTATTAATTATTAACTCTTAACTATTAACTAAAGACATGACCTACTATTACCATACCCACCACAAAGTCTTATTGGGCGACCTCCATACACCGGTAAGCACTTACCTGAAGGTGCGCGACCTGTTTCCGCAAAGCGCCCTGATGGAAAGTTCCGACTATCACGGGACGGAGAACAACCGCTCGTTCATCGGGCTGAACCCGATAGCCAGCATCAGCGTGAGCCACGGGATAGCCACCCTGCTCTATCCCGACCATTCGCACGAGGAAATCGAGATAACCAATACATGCAGCGTAGAGCAAGTGATGAACCGCTTCCTTTCGCGTTTCCACGTAACGGGAGAGTATGCCGGATATTGCGGGCTTTACGGATACACAACATTCAATGCCGTGCGCTATTTCGAACCTATCGAAGTGAAAGACAGCACCGAAGCAAAGAACGATGCGCCCGATATCCTTTACATCCTGTATAAGTACATCATCGTTTTCCACGATTTCAAGAGCGAAATGGTACTGGTGGAAATGGCTGGCGGAGAAG
>ULTX01090319.1_pt1 | contig 16479 bp, 16 predicted proteins | sample 1958041 | NCBI WGS metagenome assembly ULTX01 (sample SAMEA4835747, study PRJEB28245) | human gut metagenome | biome: gut microbiome; material: fecal sample | place: Denmark | collected 2008
TCGATATTGCTTTATAGAATTAAAAGAACTCTATTTAATATATACAAGAGCTTAGAATCTATAGAATTTAATGTTTTCCGCATAGAATCAGATAAAGAAAATATTATCAAAAAGTATAAATCCATTTAATTATATACATACACCACTACTGTTGTCCCGTAAAAGGTAAGCATTCGGCCAACTACAGGTATTAAACCTTTATATACAACAATAGCGACTGCAGTTGGTTATGGACACAAAAATACGAAGAATCAAAGCTGGAATTTGACGGGGTTTACTGAATGCTTACATAATAATTGAGGTTTGGTTGTATTCGCTACCGCAAAACTACAACCAAACCTCAAACTATAAAAGGTGCATTTGTTCGAATGCTTACCTTTTTTCTATATGCGTCTACTTTCTAATATGGATAATAATTACTTGTTATTATATTGCTTTTTATATTATAATAGTCCTCCAATCGCATAGATTGTTTATTAAGTAACATTTTCTCTGTTAAGTCTTCCCCCATCATCGCATTTAAAAGTTCAACAGATGAAGTTCTTTTAAAATATATTGAGCATATATAAATGATAAGGTCAGTAGTATATTCTCTTCCTTGAATTTTATACCCTCCTACATAATTATCAAATAAATATAAGTCTTCAGGAGAAATAAAGCCTGACATTGTCACATCAGTTATAGCAGGACAATCTGTTTTTTGTGAAAAGTTTCTTTTTAAGTTTGGAAACCAATGGTGCATTGATGGACAATCTACATTACAAAGTGTATTCGGCATTAGTATAATTTTTTCCTTCATGAAAAATAATTCTTTAAGTGCATCTATCCCTCTATTATATGGATAATATAATAGAACTTTGTCATAGTATTTAAAATCTCGTTTTGAGGCTTGAGAACAAATACGTTGCACTAAACTGCAAATTACAACAAGATTTGCATCTGTTTCCTTTATTATCTTAGAACTATCATTGTTTCCAATTATGAATCCATCCACGCCTAATTCTTTGTAGTAAAGAATCATCTCTTTAGATATTGGTAAATAAGGGTTCTGCCATAGTACAACGAATTTCAAACCTGCATTAACAATATTGTTCAAATGCTCTTCATATTCTTTCCTTGTTCTTGGCATATAACATGAACCTTTCCTATGTGTTTCTATAGATGTACGCGTATTTATAGAATCATTCACAAATGGTGGAACAAATAAATAGCTGATGTTTTGTTGATTTTTCTTATAAAACGATAGTAACGTTCTTGAAAAATTATATGGTACTTCAAAAAGTTTATTCATTGTATATTAGATATTTAATTTAAAAGATACAGTTCATAACCAAATTATTATGAACTGTATCTAAAACTTTAGCGGTCTTTAAACCATGGTCCCCAACAAGTACAATGACTTCTGAGTTTCGCCATCTTTATGATACGATGGCATTGTTTCTTTACCTCAAATTCAATAACCATATTATATAAATTTATATGTTAAACAAATAGGAACCTACATTCATTAATGATACCTTTTTATAAGAATGTTATTCCTCATTTAAATCACTATAAAAATACTCATTACTTTCAATCATAAGATCATAAAATATTTTTTTCTGATTATTATTGCACTCTTGACGAGGATACTCATTGGGGTTAAGACCTACAAATGTCTCCCTATAAGTAAGGCCAGGGTATTCCTCTATTCTACAACCACCTCCACATATGTATCGAAGATCACATGTATTACATGGTATAAGATTTATGATAGAAGTTAAACTTTCAGCTATATCAGCTTCATGGTTTATATCCTTAAATTCTTTAGTTCTAATATTTCCTATTGATTTTAGGTCGCTAATCCTTGGGCAAAGAAAAACGTCACCAATGGAATTTACACATATATTACCAAAAGAACAATTTGTTATTTTGGGGTTATCAGTTAGTGTTTTTACAAATTCCCATAGTTTATAATCTGAACCATAAAGTTCTTTTTGGACTTTAGACATTAACTCCTTATATTCAGAATTTATGTTTTCTGCATTAGATATACTTCGACCATTGAGTAGCTCTTCAGAAAATCTCAATTCAAAAGCATTGTTTTCGTATTTCTGAGTAAGTACCAGAGCGAATTCTATATATTTATCCATATACTTTCTTAAACTATCTAAAGAAGGTGTGATAGCTATAGATGTATACACACCATTAGATATAAAAGTATCTACAGCTGCAAGTGCTTTTGCAAAATTCCCTTTACCTCTGACGAGAGAATTCGATTTTTCTGAAAAACCATCTATACTAATCTGAACTGATGAAATGTATTTAGATATAGCTGATATTCTTTCTGATGATAGCTGTGTTCCATTTGTAAGTATCTTAACTTCAAGCCCCAGTTCATAAGCCGTTCTTATTATTTCATCGAAATCATTACGTATTGTAGGTTCACCTCCTGAAAATGTAATTGATGTACCATTACTTATCTTAGCAAAATCGGATATAAGTTTCTTAATTTCTTGTGTGTTTAGTTCATTGCCTTCGGCTTTCCCTGAGAACATATAACAGTGTGGACAAGAAAGATTACATTTGTTGGTAAGATACAAATGCATTGTTCTATCTACACGTTGTATATTAGAACTTGATTTGTAAAATTTTCTTGCTTCAATTTGTGTTACTACAAAGTTCACATCTGAACTATCAATTGAAGAAATCTTTAAAACTTCTTCAATTGATAGTCCTGAATGAAATAAATTGAATACGTATTGTTGTCGTGTAGAGTCTAATACTATCCAAATTGCTTCCTCTGGTGCTATTATAAGTATTTTCTCTTTATGATTTATTATACTAATATTATCTGGGAAATCGTAGATCTTGCTTGAATCAATATGATATTTTGCCATTATATTTAGTCACTAGTGTCCACTAAAAATTAGGGGACGAGTTAAAAATTATAATTACTAAATAAATTTGGTCCATCAAGACCGCTTTGTTCTTTGACATCATTGAATTTAGTTTTACTGAAGAGCTCCCTTAATAGAGTCTTTTCCGTAAGAGAAATGCCAAGAATTTGTAGAACCTCGTATGTTGATCTGTCCAGTTTCATATCATGTTGTATGTTAGCCACAAGACAGTAGGCAATGATTGCTGAGTAGACTTGCATCTTTACAGCGTTCTCGGAAGTACCCCAAAATTTCTTTATTTTAAGGTGTTGCTTGAGCCATTTAAAGAACAGTTCCACTTGCCAACGATTCTTGTAAAGTTCCGCGACCTGTAAGGCTTGAATATGTTTTGTATTTGTCAGATAAATGCACTCCCGTTCATCTTCTTCATCTTAAAACCTCACCGAACGAATCGTTCCAAGGTATGTTTTTGGGGTATATAAACCGGTAAGTTCAGTCTCACTGTCGGACAGTATATTCTAGGGTAAACGCCGTTTCCATTTGAGTACTCTCGCCTTTATGTTTGTCTTAGCCCGTACAACAAAGAACTAATCCATCATATGTATCTTATAGAGACGATGATAATCGTTATATGCACGGTTAAAACATAGAAAGAGCCAGATTCATAAGGTATTACATCCATTGCCCTGACATCGTTTATCTTTGCTTCGGTTATATGGATAAATGCAGGCACTTAAGTCTCTACATTATACAACGTATGGATTTTTATACCTTCCTTATGTGTACGAAAATTAGCCCAAGAGAACAGTTTCAGGCACAAGTCAATTGTGGTAGAATCGAAGGCATATACATTTCCGTTTAGTTTGAATAGGTCATTTACTCTTTTCTTTCTGGCCTCGCTTATCATATAGAATGCGAAGTCCTCAAAGATACGGTAGTCCCGGTTCTCGTTTGCTTTTGCAAGGTTACTCCGAGTAACATGTTTTCCAACTCCAAGATGGTAACATTTCTCTTGATGTGCATTCAGCACAACAATCAAATCACGAAGACTTTCACGGTTGCACAATTGTCCGAATATCAAAGTAAGAAGTTGATTCCAGCAAGTAAAATGCTTAACATACTTGTTACCATCATACTTCTTTACGATACGGAGAAACTTGTAGTTATCTAAAAACTCAACCATTTGGGCGAAAACGTATTTGTCTTTATTCATATACAGCCTAAGTTAAGGCTGCAAAGTATTATGATTTCAAATCGTTGTACAAGAAAACCTCTTGTAACAAACTGTAATTCAATAACGTCAAAGAGCTATTTGCGATTTTTAGTGGACACTAATGAAAATAACTACTCAATAACAACTATAAACTCTTCAAATACTGCATCAAAGCTCCAAATCCAACCAAACCTGCTATTGCTTTAATGATTTTCTCACGATGCTCTGGAGTTGAATTCTTATACATTTCAATAATGGCTTCCCATCCATTTTTAGCCATTTCCAGAATCTTTTCAGAAGTAATAATACCATTATTCATATTCAATATTTTATAATCAGATGACGTTTTTAGTTTATCGATAAAAATCTTATAAATTCAATCAAACCACTCACTAGCCTTAGCTTTAGCTGCTCTTACAACTTCAGGATCTGAACAACATGCTAACGTCGAAACTGCTAAACCTATAACACCAGCATCATCTACATAACCACCAGGTAACACATCAGGAACAGCATCTACTGGTGATATAAAATATCCCAAAGCGCCAATTATTGCCGCTACCTGAGCTGGTGTAGCCTTTCCCAGTGCCATAGCATAATACAACTTCAAAACATTCACAACCAATTCTCTACCTGCTTTACTTGCAAACTTTGCAATTTTATCCCATAGTCCTTTTTCCGTATAGGAACTTTCATACTTACTATTATCCATACTATTAGAGTTAATATTCAATTTTAATAAAAAAACACAAAACCATATATAAATCACCCTATTCTCTCCACATCCAAATAAACCATACTAAGCACCCCAGCCTTTTTTATATCAACCCCATAGATACGATTGAAAGCATCTATTACTAGCTGACCACCATTGGTTGAAACCGGATTGCTGAATGAATTTGAAACGACATCGACTGACATTCCTTTCTCCAAACGAACTCCATTAGAGACTTTCGACTGCTTTACTGTAATTCTGAAAAGTGGCATAAATACCTCCTTATCTTTTTTAAAATCAATATTTGTCCCTTTTGGAGATTATGTTTTTCATTCGTACAACTAAAAAAGCGTGAGCCCATTGCCTACTCCACTCATCAAAATCAGGCATCGCCAAACGCCCCGTAGAAATGAATAAAGAAACAATACTCACGCCGTTCCGGTATGTAAGGGTACTATACAGCATGGGCTGTACAGGCATACATATACAAAACGTATGAGCGCCATATTGTCTCTATCCCTCTACTAAAATTTGGCGATTTCGATTTTAGGATAAAGCAAAAAACGCTTTCACATACTTCACCAGCCATTTCTCCGGCCGATGTTATGCAAATATACATTTTTTGTTCAATATGACGCTCTTTTCATGAATATTATTATGGGCAAAAAACTTACAATTATACATCCGTACCATCCCGATTGTACAACGCACACAGCTCATTCACCGTCCTGCGCATCTCCTGAACCAGGGATTCCGGTGCCAGCACCTGTAAGGTAGAACCGTAAGAAAGCAGTTCCTGCACGAAATCGAGAGTAGGCTTGAGCCTCAACCGGAAGGTCATCGAATTCTCGTCCTGCGACAGCAGCTCCTGGCTGTGGTGAAGAGGACGGGTACGGATATAGTTTCCTTGTTTCAGATTGAATTTCAAGACAACATTTTCCACCCGGGTATCGTCGTTGATGATGCCGTATGTATCGTTGAACATCACCTGCGGCGTATGTTCGGGAGACATCCTGAAACTTTCGGCACTCAGTTCGGCACTGTCCATACGGTCGAACGAATAGACCCGCACCCCTTCACGCTCGCGGCAGAGCCCTATCAGGTACCAGCGCTGCTTGAAGAACTTGATGAAATAAGGCTCCACGGTAAAGGTAGCGGCTTCCCCCCAATAGGAATGATACACGATGGTTACACACTTGTTCTTCATCATCGCTTCGGTCAGGACATCCAGGTGTTCCTCACCGCCGAAGGTCATTTCCAGCACAATCCGGTCGTCCAGCTTCCTTCTCCGGGAAATCACGTCCGAAGAAGCAGTAGTCCGGATGAGCCACTGGTTCAGCGGCGAGCGGTTGATTTCTTCCGGCGCATCGATGTAGTACTCATTCGTACGGCGGTCACACTCGATGTTAATGTCGAACATCTCTTCGGCCAGACGCTTGTATTTCATGAACGTATTCCGATGCAGTTCGATACCGTACTCATCGCTATACTCCTCCCAAGCCTTCTGAATCTCCTTCAAGGTAATCCGCTTGCGCCGGAGCAGCAGACTCACCAGCCATATACTGATTCTGTTTTTCATCGTACAGCAGTTTAGATTTCTTTCCACAAAAATAGGAGAATATTGCATCAAATCTGTGTGCAAGGTCAAAAAAAGCAAATCCATCCAAACCATACATCCGTTTGTTTACATAAAAAACGAACGGACAGATAAAGTTAAACGAACGTTCGTTTGATGTAAAACATCCGTTTGTCTGATGTAAAACGAACGTTCGTCTTTTACCGATTTCTTTCATCACTCTCCTTCCAGCATTTCCAGTTTGGATTTGTTGGAAATCATGAAAATGACACCGCGGTCAATCGCAGCCAATATCACATCGCCCGACTGAAAGGCTACAATCTCAACCTTACCTTGCTGAGCGGCCCCGGTACACTGGTAGACGGTGTTCCCATTGCTGTCTTTTTCTACTTTATCGATGTAAAACAAGTCATGTTTCTCAGGAAGATGGATACGCAGACGGATTTCCTTTTTCGCCAGGTCATACTCAATGGTCGCACCGTTCGAGGTAACCAACTGAGCCTTTCTAAGAGCCTCGTCACCATCCAACGCTGCCAGCCCCGCATTGGCGGCATACACATTCATTAATACCTGTTTCTTCACTTGTGCCTTTCCTGCCAGCACGCAGAAAAGTAACAGACATATCAAACTACATTTTCTCATATACGGTTCTTTTAATTAGTTCTCACTTCCATTGGACAAAAACAGGTTTTCAAAAAATCGAATCATGAAAACCATCAATGTTCCGAATACAAACTCCACACAGACCAATAAGCAGAAATCGAAGGAAGACATCGCCCGTATCAACTCGTCTTTCCCACTGGATGGCTTTATCACTATAGCCAACAAATAGGCTACAGCTACCACTATCATGCCAAGGATAACCTTTGCCGGATACACTTTCCGTACTCTTTTTCCGCCCCAATGCTTCATACAGCCTTCACAACACAGATAGCCAGCCAGCAATGTGCCCACGGAAAGGATTATCTCCAGGCCATCCAACCCTCTGATAAAAGAATCGAAACCACCGAATACACCCAAACAGACAAACAAAACATACATGTTTACCGCAAGCATCATTCCCCACAAAAGGGATAGTTTTTCTGTCATCTCTTTCATACTTCTTCTCGTTTTTGATTTTCGGCAAAAGTAAAGACCGGATGCACCGGATTCGGGTGCAAGCCTCCAAAATTGGTGAAAAACAAACGATACTCCATCAGGAACTAAAAAATCTATCAAGAAATCAGTCGGCACATCACTGTATGAAAAGCTACAAAACGTCGGAACTATTTTCTCTCCGAACAATGATAAACCACCAAATCTGAGAACCCATACAATCATTTTTCGTATCTTTGTAGACATTCACCAATCCTAAAAGCTACATGGAAAAAGCAAAAGTCTATTTCACAGACCTGCGTACTTCTCCTACCTCAAACCTGCTCGATAAGATGGAGCGGTTGGTCAAGAAAGCAGGTATCGCACAACTGCCACTGAAAGACAGTTTTGTTGCCATCAAGATACATTTCGGCGAACCGGGGAACCTGGCCTACATCCGTCCTAATTATGCGGCACGTCTGGCCAACCTGTTGCGAAGCTATGGGGCTAAACCATTCCTGACAGACAGCAATACCCTCTACTCCGGACGCCGGTCTAATGCGGTCGACCACTTGGAAAGTGCCATGGAAAACGGTTTCAACCCCATATCCGCCCAATGCCAGGTCATTATCGCCGACGGACTGAAAGGAACGGAATACCGGGAAATTCCTATCGACGGCCAGTATTGCAAGGCACCTAAAATCGGAGCTGCCATTGCCGATGCAGATATCGTCATCAGTATGACCCACTTCAAGGGACACGAACAGGCCGGATTCGGCGGTGCCCTGAAAAACCTGGGCATGGGAAGCGCTGCTGTCCCCGGCAAGCTGGAGCTGCACGCATCGGCACAACCGAAAATAGAAACGGAAAACTGCATCGGATGCAACATCTGTGTAAAACATTGCGCCCACGATGCTGTCCACCTGAACGCCAATCGGAAAGCGGAAATTGACTATACGAAATGTGTGGGTTGCGGACAGTGTGTAGCCCTGTGCCAGCACGACGGTGCCGTTGTAGGCAATTGGGACACCTCGGAAAACATGAACTACAAAATTGCCGAGTACACCAAAGCCGTACTGAAGGACAAACCTCACTTTCACATCAGCTTCGTGATGAATGTCTCTCCCGAATGCGACTGCTGGAACCACAACGACGCAGCTATTATCCCAGACCTGGGTATCTTGGCCTCTACCGATCCTGTAGCATTAGACCAGGCATGTGCCGATTTGGTAAACAATACCCCCGTGCTGCACAGCAACAACGTACTGGCCAACAAACACGAACATGAAGACTTGTGCGGTTGCGACAAGTTCCACCTGATTCATCCTAATACCAATTGGCAAGCCGGACTTGAACATGCCGAAGCCATCGGAATCGGTACACGAAACTACGAACTGATTGTCTGATTTTGCCGATAAAAACAGCAGTTCTGTTTATCTATTTATAAAAAAGCCCGGGCTTTCCTCACGGAGAACCCGGGCCATCAAACGACCAATAGAAATAAACTTCCTGGTAATCTGATTAATCAATAAAAGATTATCTAATGAATAGCAACTCCCGATATTTCGGCAAAGTCCACATCTGGTCGTCTACTATCAGTTCCAATTTATCAATGTGGTAACGGATCTGTTCCAACATCGGAGCAATGGTATCATGATAGGCGATAGCCTTTTCACGCTCGTCGGCAATCTTATTGGCCACCTTTCGGGCAGCCACCATTGCATCTACATGCTCCTTGATATAAGAAGTATGCTCGGCTATCTTCTTGATAAGAGCGATGTTTTCGGACGACAAACTGGCAGCCTCTTCTTCACAGAACAGCCCTTTCATCTTGAACACATTGTCTATCAGCTTACTCTGATATTCAGTAGCTACCGGAACGATGTGATTCATCACCAAATCCCCCAACACACGGGCTTCAATCTGTATCTTCTTGGTGTAAGTCTCCCATTTCACTTCGTTACGGGCTTCCAGTTCCTTGCGGGTCATGACACCGGTAGACTCGAACATGCGTATACTTTCCGGTTTCAGGTAATTGTCGAAGATGACCGGACAACTGGTTTCGCAATCCAAACCACGGCGAGCAGCTTCTTCCTTCCACTCTTCACTGTAACCGTTTCCGTCGAAACGGATAGGCTTACATTCTTTGATGTATTTACGCAATACCTGTACAATGGCAGAGATATTGGGTTCACCTTTCTCAATCAACGCGTCCACTTCCGTCTTGAAGATAATCAACTGTTCGGCTACTGCTGTATTCAAAGCAATCATGGCACTGGCACAATTGGCTTCCGAACCTACAGCACGGAATTCAAAACGGTTGCCGGTAAAGGCAAACGGCGAAGTACGGTTACGGTCAGTATTGTCAATCAACAGTTCAGGAATCTGCGGAATATCCAGTTTCATACCATGCTTTCCACCCAAAGATACCAAATCATTGCTTGAACTTTCTTCCATGTGGTCAAGTACTTTGCTCAACTGCTCTCCCAAGAAAGAAGAGATAATGGCAGGAGGTGCTTCATTAGCTCCCAGACGATGAGCATTGGTAGCACTCATGATAGAAGCCTTCAGCAGACCATTATGACGGTAAACCGCCATCAAAGTATTAACAATAAAGGTAATGAAACGCAGGTTCTCTTCAGAAGTCTTACCAGGAGCCATCAGCAGAACCCCCGTATCAGTTCCCAATGACCAGTTGTTGTGTTTACCGGAACCGTTGACGCCTTTGAACGGCTTTTCATGCAACAATACACGGAAACCGTGATTACGGGCTATCTTCCGCATCAATGACATGATAAGCATATTATGGTCGACTGCCAAGTTACATTCCTCGAAGATAGGCGCCAGTTCGAACTGGTTCGGAGCCACTTCATTATGACGGGTCTTCACCGGAATACCCAGTTCCAAAGCCTGGATTTCCAAATCCTTCATAAAAGCAGCCACACGGCTCGGAATGGCTCCGAAATAATGATCTTCCAGTTGCTGGTTCTTGGAAGCCTCGTGTCCCATCAATGTGCGTCCGGTGAGCAACAAGTCTGGACGGGCGGCATACAATCCTTCGTCTACCAGGAAATATTCCTGTTCCCATCCCAAATAAGCCATCACCTTCTTCACATCCGGGTCAAAATAGTGACAAACATCTACAGCTGCCTTATTAACCGCACTCAACGCCTTCAGCAGCGGAGCTTTGTAGTCCAAAGATTCACCGGTATAAGCGATAAATACAGTAGGGATACACAACGTATCATCCACAACAAAGACCGGAGAAGATGGGTCCCAGGCACTATATCCACGAGCCTCGAAGGTATTACGGATACCACCGTTCGGAAAAGAAGAGGCATCCGGTTCCTGCTGTACCAGTAACTTGCCTGAAAACTCTTCCATCATTCCGCCTTTTCCGTCATGCTCCACAAAAGCGTCATGCTTTTCGGCAGTACCTTCTGTCAACGGCTGGAACCAGTGGGTATAATGAGTTACGCCCAATTCGCTGGCCCAACGCTTCATACCGGCAGCCACTTCGTCGGCAATGTCCCGATCCATAGGAGCCCCGTTATCCATGGCATCTACCAGACGGGCATAAACTGTACTGGGCAGATACTTGAACATTTTTTCACGGTTGAATACATACTTGCCGAAATATTCACTCGGACGGCAGTCAGGAACAGCCACCGGCTGCGGCTTGGCCTGAAATGCTTTTTCAACTACACTGAATCTCAAACTTGTCATCATACTACAATCTTTTCGTTAGTTGTTATTCAATTATTTTGTTAGCTATCTTTTATTGCTCCCGGACAGACAACCAAATCTGTCCGGGATAAAATCATATCAGTTATTATAAGCAGACTCTCCATGTTCATAGATATCCAGTCCTTCTTCTTCCACACGGGCAGGAACACGTAAACCATGAACCTTGTCGAGCACTTTAAAGATGATGTACCCCATAATGGCAGCCCATCCGCCGACAATCAATACGCCAAATACCTGAGCACCCAAGAAACCGAATCCATCTCCATAGAGTACACCACCGTCCACTGCCAGCAAACCGGTCAGGACAGTACCCAGACTACCACACACTCCATGCACCGAGGATGCACCAACGGGATCATCGATATGGAATTTATGGTCCAGAATTTCAACGGAATAAATCATCACTGTACCGCAAACAGCACCGATAATGACTGCTCCCAACGGTGATACGACATCACAACCGGCCGTTACACCTACCAGACCTGCCAAAACGCCGTTTAACGTCAGAGACAAAGATGGTTTACTGTACTTCAACCAGCTTACAACCAAAGCAAAGAAACCACCCGCACACGCAGCCAGATTAGTAGTCAGGAAAACATGGGAGATGGCTGTCTGGTCACTGGTTGTTGCTGCTGCCAACTGTGAGCCGGGGTTAAAGCCAAACCAGCCGAACCATAGAATAAATACACCCAGACAGGCAATGGTCAAATTATGTCCCGGAATAGCCCGTGACTTGCCGTCCTTACCATATTTACCCAAACGGGGACCCAAGATAGCAGCACCTACCAATGCAATCCATCCACCTACGGAATGAACAACTGTAGAACCGGCAAAATCATGGAAAGTATATCCGAAAGTATCCATCATAAACGAACCTTCATCACCGTTCATCAACCAGCCTCCGCCCCAGGTCCAATGTCCGGAAATCGGATAAATCAAGACACTGATGGCTATTGTATAGACCAGATACATGGAAAACTTGGTACGTTCAGCCATGGCTCCCGACACAATGGTAGCAGAAGTAGCGCAAAATACAGTCTGGAAAATCAGAAATCCTTCGATAGGCAGTCCGTTATCTATCAAACGGCTCATCGTATCCAAATCAATGAAATGCGGCGTACCTACGAATGAACCTACTCCAAACATCAGTCCGAAACCGACAAACCAAAACAGCAGGGAACCGAACATAAAGTCTACCAGGTTTTTCATCAAGATATTAGCTGTATTCTTTGTTCGAGTAAAACCAGCCTCTACCAACGCAAATCCCGGCTGCATAAAGAACACCAACATGGCAGCCAACAACATCCAAACCGTATTGACACCGGTAGACAACTCATCTACTTTTTCCACCATTTCCACTGAATCCTGCGCCATTGCGGCTACAGGTAGCAAGAGAGCAGCCATAGCCAATCCCTTGCGGCACCACTCCCGTGTGCCTACATATGCTGTACACATAATAAAAATCTCGTTTAATTGGTAAGTAATCAAAAGACCGGCTATTTCTCCTGCTCGGCATTGTAAAGAGCAATATCTCCCCGTTCTCCGGTACGGATACGGATGGAGTCTTCCACCGGAATCACAAAAATACGTCCATCACCGATTTCTCCGGTACGGGCGGCCTTCATAACAGCCTGTATGGTCTTCTCCACATTCTTGTCACGCACTACAATGGAAATCAAGATACGTTCAATAGAACTTGTATCATACACAACCCCTCGGTAGATACGTCCTTCACGTGTTTTACCTACGCCTCTTACGTCGTAATACGAGAACCATTCGATATCGGCTGCCAACAAGGCCTCCTTCACATCTTCGAACTTAGTTCTACGGATAATTGCTTCAATCTTTTTCATACCTTGTATTTGTATTTGTTCATGTACTTGCTCGTTAATTATTATCTCAGGATTGTCAGAAACTGACACCACCTACAAAATAAGCTCCTTCTGTAGCCGGATTCCAAGTGAACTTAGCAAACAGTGGCAACGAAAACGAATCAGTAATGCCGATTACTTTCGATACCCCTACACTGATGTCACAGACTTCAAACCCCGATGCTCCGTTATTATAGAAGCTGGTAGCCCAAGGAGTAGCCCCGATTTCAGCCATCCAGTCCAGATTCCCTAACCGAAAGGGTGCAGCCAGTGAAACATAAGACGAATAAGCCCGCTCACCATCCTTGTTCACACCATCGTTTCCAGCAAAATTCGTATACCAGTTCAGTGCCAAAGGCCCAAAATCATACCCCAACTGTGCCTCGAACACATGGTTCGTATCTGTACTTCCATAATGGAAATAACCGGGGCCTCCGTTGAACCAATAATCGGTAACCGAAACACTGAAACCCTTATACGCATACCCAATGGTCAGATCGAATTCCTTGGTATCTTCCTTGTCAAATCCTACAGAACCCCATCCCGATAAGGAAAATCCCTGATAGGATATCGAAGCAGCAGGTTGGATACTCACATTTCCCAAATCCTGCCCACGCCAGATATATCCCGATACCAGATCTACACCTACCGATGCTTCTACCTTATCCTGGGCCTGTACCGCTACTGGTACCGCTGCGACTAACGCCAACAGCCATGCACCTGTCTTTACCTTTCTATCCATTTGCTTTTACCGTTTTAGTTAAACATTGCATAGCGTGTCTTATCCGGATACATTCACACTTTTCTTTGTATTGCAGCACTCGTAAACTGTATTGTATATTACCCTTGAAAACTTTCTTTTTGAAACCTTATTTAGTTGTATCGTTGTTATTTTGTTTTTGTTTGATGCAAAGTTATATCTTTTTGAAAACACAAACACACAAATACTTTCTTTTTCCTATAAAAAATCTCAGATTGTATCAAATTGAAAGAAAATATCAAATTTTACTTTCTGATTGAAAGAAATAAAAAATGATTTGATAGGATATTTAAGCAACTAAAAAACGAGAGAAAAAGAACAGGATTCGGAAGAATTTCATTATTTTTGTAAGAAAGTCAAACTTTTTCAAAAACCGTTTGTTTATAAAGTACAGAAGCAAACATTTTAAAAAATGAAGCAGACATTGTATTATAACTTTAAAAAACAATCACTATGAATCCCCCGATGCCTTCACTTCCCTACGCTGCGGAAGCACTTGCCCCACACATGAGCAAAGAAACTATTGATTTCCATTATGGGAAACACCTACAGACATACGTAGACAACCTGAACAAGTTGATTCCGGGAACTCCGTATGAAAAGATGAGTCTGGAACAGATTATCCGCAAGGCTGATGGCCCTGTCTTCAACAATGCCGCACAGACCTGGAACCATACTTTCTTTTTCCAGACTCTGACCCCGCAACCGACCGCTGTACCGGAGAAACTGGCTGAACTCCTGACACGCGATTTCGGCTCGGTAGATGCCTTCAAAGAGGCATTCACCAAGGCTGCATTGGGACTCTTCGGTTCCGGTTGGACCTGGCTGGTATCCGACAAACAGCACAAACTGTCCATCATCAGTACTTCGAATGCCGGGAATCCGCTCACCCAAGGATTAAAGCCGATATTGGTCATCGATGTATGGGAACATGCCTATTATATTGACTACCGCAACCGCCGTGCGGCTTTCATCGAAGCTTTCTGGAACCTGGTAGACTGGGAAAAAGTGGCTGAACGCTGCGTAATGAAACGCTACGAATGTACAGCCTGCGATTATATTTACGACCCGGAAGTCGGATCTCCTGAAACGGGTATCGCTCCGGGAACTCCGTTTGAAGAAATTCCGGACGACTGGACCTGCCCTATCTGCGGATTGTATAAGGATGCGTTCCGACCCATGGAATAACCAGGTGACCAGGTACTGGAGAACAGGCGACCAGATTCTCACAATTACCGCTTCAACTGTTTATATAGAAAGACGGTGGATTGAATGGGGTACCAGTTACCCTCTTCACTCCACCGTCTTTTTCATAAATAAAAAATCTAATATCCAATACTAGTCCTTGGAAGTTTCCTGATTTTCCTGCATCTTCCGCTCTACAAAACGGATTTTCAGATTCGCCTCTTTCTGTTCCTTCTTGATTTCCTCCATACCGGAAAGCACCTTAGCCAGTTCCACCAGCTCCACAACCGCCTTTACGTCATTCGGCTGCATCACCGTACGGTAGGTTCTGTCGCCTAAAAAAGTCAGTTGGATATTCTTTTTATCCTGATTGGCCAAAATGAAGTTCACCACTCCACCGTCATTTCCGACCTTATAATCTGCCTTTTCAATGGCACGTCCCAAATCAGTTGTTTCATAACTGTCATTCGATACGGGAGTTTCAGCATACGTATCGCCTACACTCACCCGGACGGCTGTGTGATGAAGATTTCCACCGGCACAATAGATGGAAGTCAGTGACATTTCGCCCAACTCATTTACCTGAGCCCGCAGGAACGACCGGCCGATATTCTTTTCTACAACCTGCGTAGGATAGAAATAATTTCCCGTTTCCTGATAGGCTGTATCCTTTTCAAGCACAAAGCGAGTCTTCAGACTGTCCAGTACCGCCTGCTTCACCGCCATCATACTGTCCAGATACACCAGGCTCTTCTGCTGTTCTTCCAAGTCTACCCGCTGCATCAGCCGGATTCCTTCCTTCCGAGCATCGAATGCTTTCGGATAGAAGGTACGGATACTGTCAATCTGTAACTTAGCCAGGTTATAGTCGCCGGCTTCAAACGAAGCGTTGGCGCGTTCCAACAATCCGGCAGCTTTCTGTTTATCGCCGTTGCAGGCAGTGAGCAGTCCCGCCAACGACAGTACAATCCATCCTGTTTTCTTCATGTCTTTCTTCTATCTTTTTGTCAATGAGGCAAAAATACAACATATTCCGGAAACGTTGACACGATTGCCACGAAATCTTCGGCATCTTCCGCCTCCAGACCACCGTAGAATACACTTTTTTTCGTACCTTTGCACTCCGATTTCAGAACAAATACAACAATCATGAATTTGAAAGAGCACTTTACTGACAAGATTTTCCAGCAGATTTCAGCCACAGCCGATGAATTGGGCCTGGAATGCTACGCGGTAGGAGGCTATGTGCGCGATATATTCCTGAACCGCCCGTCGAAAGACATCGATGTGGTAGTGGTAGGCAGCGGCATAGAAATAGCGCAGGCATTGGGAAAGAAGCTGGGACGTGGAGCACATGTCGCAGTTTTCAAGAATTTCGGGACCGCCCAAGTGAAATACCACGACATAGAAGTGGAATTCGTAGGTGCCCGTAAAGAATCATATAGCCACGACAGCCGCA
>ULTX01044845.1_pt1 | contig 16431 bp, 10 predicted proteins | sample 1958041 | NCBI WGS metagenome assembly ULTX01 (sample SAMEA4835747, study PRJEB28245) | human gut metagenome | biome: gut microbiome; material: fecal sample | place: Denmark | collected 2008
TATCCTGCTTTGACAACAAGAAATCACTCCGGTCATACCCCGTATCTATCAAGACATGAGAGCATTTGACGCCATTCAGTTCCATTTCCTCCACATAATACAAGCCTCGTTCCTTCTTATAGCGCAAGACCATATCCGGAGTACCGGGAACAAACGGATGAACATTAGAGATTTCACCTTTTGTAAAATCAATCAACCAATTACAACGGTCTATCATGTCTGTTCCTATAATCCCATGGATGTGTTGCCATTGGAAACGTTGCGGCAATAAGATAGTTGTCCACAAATTCCCTTCGATATTCCCCAAACGAGCATAAAACGAAAAATATTTCTCCACCGAAAAATCATTGTCTCCTATATCTTTCGCATCCGTCCGTACAAAAGGATAAAAAGATTCGGGCACGGTATCTGTATAAAGCAAAGTAATATTCGCTCCCGTATCAAAAAGAAGATTTACACCATTTTCTGAGAATGTCACATAACCGTCCTTATCAAACGAAGAAACAAGAGGGCTTATCTTCGGCTTCATTCCGATAAGGAACAACCCTATAGCCGCTATAGATATAATTATAAAAATAATTCTTTTCATCTGAACGGATTACTTTATTCATTGACAAAGGCTTTGATTCTTTATCCGCTCCGCCTCTTTCACTACCGAATCCGGATAACCATATAGCCGCAATATCTTTATTGCTTCGGCTACATTGATAGCGGCATATAAGGTAAATACATTCAGCAATTCGGTAAACAGGAAAATAAGCAAAGCCGATTCACTCTGTAATGCGATGCCCAACCGGAACGAACGCAATTTTCCAATAAGCCCTTTCAAATCAACCAAACACATTCCAATCTTTCGGTCAATGACCGTAAATGTATCTATTCGGCTTAAACGGCAAGCCGTTTGCATCAATCTATAAAGCTGAGGGATAGAAAAATAGTAACATGAAAGCACACTTTTCTGCTTAAAATGCAAATAAGCATTACCCACATAAGAAAGAACAAACAAGACGAAAGGGATAGCTGGTACATCGGTCAATAAGGTCAAAGAAAGAAATAGCAACGGAAGCCAACGGCATACCTGAAGCAGAAGCAAATAACGGCGTGAATAGGCATGCCCTTCTTCTGCCAAGATATCCACTACGGTATAAGAAGCCGGTTTATTCAGCTTAGTAAGTGTGTCCGTCAATTGCTTACGCAAAGCCTCATCGGTTTGAAACCGCTCTATTAACAATTCATAATCACGTATCTCAGATACCTTATCTGTACAAAGCAAATGATACAAATATTGCCTTCCGATACCTGATGAGGTATAATCTACCCGTTCACACAAATCGTCTATATTCAAATCATGCCGTACATTTTCCGGCAATCCTCCTTCGGCATACAAAAGATTCCGGTAAGTGTCGTACGCTTTTATGACATTTTCCATATACTCACATTTTTTATTTCTACAAAAACATAGATAGTCATGTTTATTGTCAAACAGACTCTAAGATAAACCGTTCGATTTCCTCTATCAGCTCGGAAGTGAATTCCTTGATGATTTTGCCTTCACATAAATAATGAATGACATCGCATAATTCGTGTAGCGATGCAAGCTGGTGCGAAGAGACGATGAACGTTTTCTGCTGCTCTTTGATGCGCCTTATCAGGTTTTTCAATAAGATACATCCTTTTAGGTCGACTCCGTTAAAAGGTTCGTCTAAAATATATACGTCGGGATGTTGCAAATAGAGAGTCAAGAACGCCAATTTCTTTTTCATGCCAGTAGAATATGCCGATGCATAACGGTCTAAGGGCAAGCGGAATACCTCTTCGTTTATTTCATCGAGACGTGCCCGACCGAGCTTCCCGCCGTATGCTTTCAGGCAGAACTCGATATATTCCCGTCCCGTTATCAACAAATAAAAATAACACTCGGCAGGCAAATATCCCACTTTCACCTCTTTCCCTTTCCGAATCGTTCCTTCATACGGCAAAATCCCTGTCAGACAACGGAATAGCGTAGTTTTTCCTGCTCCGTTTTCCCCAGCCAGCCCGTAAATCTTCCCCTGTTCATAGGTTAATGAAATTCAATTGAGCACCTTCAAGTGTCCGAACGATTTAGAAAGATTATTCATGCCTATTATCTCCATACCGTACTCCATTTAACATATACGACATACGAAAACATACCGATAAGCATCAGCCAAACCAGGTTGAGATAAGGGATAAAACAAGACGCGACAAACAAGGGAATAAAGAGCGCCACCTGCATTATCACCCTGCCTATATCTGCCGGACACACCCAACGGAACAATGTCATGCCTTGCAGGTAAAGGATAAAAGCCATCTCAAACGAAAGGATAAAAAGCACCTCTTCTGTCCGAAAGCCCAAAGCGAACAGCATCCCTCCGAAAGGCAAGGAAAGCACTGTTGCATTCCATGCGTTAGACTTCCATTCTAAACTCTGCAACATCCTAAGACTCTTATACTTCAACAAAATATGCGGATCCGGTTCGAGGCAATAGGCACCCGAATGAATAATGCCCCAAACCAACATAGCGACCTTCGTAATCCGCAAATTCCCATGCAGGCACCCCAAGAGCGAAACACCTACAAGGATAAGGTATATCCATCCCGTCCGACGGAACATCCGGATTTGTTCCATATTGCCAGCATAGAAGAAACGAAGCCGGACAGGCTTCGTCCGCATCCTGACTTGCCTTAGAAAAGGCATCAGGCATCCAGCGAAAAGCATATATAAAGCAACTAACCCATCGCCCCGTATCCCTGCAATCCCAAGGAAAGGGAGGCTCAACAAAAGATATTCCTTCAGAAAGAACCCTTTGACATTCCGGGTAAGGCTTCGCAAGAACGCTTCGTCTTTTCTCATCAGATGATATCCGCCTATCACCAATAAATCAAACAAAAGCGGCATCCACCTGTTTGGCACTTTGCAAAGCACTAAAATGCCCAGCCCAAGCAAAACCATCAGAAACAGACTTCGGAACACACCTATCTCTTTCAATAGCCGAAGCCCGCTCTGCATACGTAACGTAATATAATAACCGAACATTGACCTATTCTTAAAATACGATTGTTTGCTTATCAAAAAACAATTCTATTTTCTTTTTATTCGTATCGTTTTTTCTGTTCTATATTTACTTATTTCTGCAATTATGAAAACAAAAGTAACGATTTTATTTTAGCGAACAATTATTTCTATCTGTTTTTTTTATTACAGCTTCTGATAATAGCATTTTATTTTCTGCCTACAACTGTCTAAAAGATTCATCATAAAAAGAATGCCATATTAATCTTTTTTATTACTTTTGCCGCCGATTTCTTTGAAATCGGATAAAAAAAGCCCATATTCTAAAAAAATAATCATAGAAAAACCCTAACATTAACACATAAATAATAACCCCTTTTTGAATCTTTAAATAGTAAGTTTATGGGAAAACAAAGAAAAAGGAAAGGCATGTTGCTTGCGCTTGCATGCTCTTTAATGTTTGGATCAGCCAACTGGAACAACCTTCTCGCTTCGAATGCCCAAATGACATTTGATGAGAAAGATTCCGGTATGCTGAATCTCTCATCACAACCTAGGAAAACCATTACCGGAGTAGTCAAAGATGAAAACGGCGACCCCGTGACGGGTGCTTCTGTCTCTGTCAAGGGTACTACGGTAGGAGTGATTGCCGACATTGACGGTAAGTTCTCTCTTTCTCATTCATTCAAACAAAACGATGTGTTGGTCATCAGTTTTATTGGAATGAAAACCGTTGAAGAAAAAATAGGGAACCGCAAAGAGTTTACGATTACCCTTCATGCCGATGCCACTGACCTTAATGAAGTAGTTGTAATTGGATACGGAACATCTACCATTAAAGACTTGACCGGTTCGGTAGCTTCGGTCACAGCCAAGCAATTGGACCAACTGAATACGACCAATGTATCGTCAATGTTGCAAAACTTGGCGAGTGGCGTACAAGTATCACAAAGCACCGGACAACCGGGCGAAACCATTCGTGTACGTGTACGTGGAGCAACGTCATTAACCGGTTCGAACGAACCTTTGTATGTCATCGACGGAGTACCTATTGACGACCCGACCATGCTGGACGCCATTTCGCCTAACGACATCCAATCTATGGACGTGCTGAAAGACGCTTCGGCATCTGCCATTTACGGTTCGCGTGCGGCAAACGGTGTAGTTATCATCACCACCAAGCGCGGAACGGAAGGCAAACCTTCGGTCAACTTCAACTATAACCTCACGACAGATTTCCAGATTAAGAATTTCCGTATCTTATATGGAGATGAATGGCGAAACACCGTACGCAAATTCGCTGAACAAACACTGGTGTTCGATCCTTCAAATGAATATGCCCCAGATATTCTTGACCCTAATTCTGGAGCACTGGGCACTGCCAACACAGACTGGTTTAATGAAGTAAAACAAGCCGGACTGCGCCATAATGTAGATTTCTCGGTAAGCGGAGGAAACAAAAATGCCAAATACTTGCTCTCATTAGCCGTACTCGACCAGCAAGGTATGGTGAAAGGCGGAGATTTGACCCGCTATAACGCCCGCATATCGACCGAACTTAACGTATTACCTATTCTGCGTTTCGGTATCAACGCTACAATGAGTTATACCGACCAGTCGAATGCCGGAACCTCTTTGTTCGCGGCACAAGGCTATCGCCCCGATATGCCGATTTACGATGAAAGCGGTGACTTCGACTTGACAACCGGAAGCCCCAACCCTGTGGCGAATACTTATAATCAAGACAACGATGACATTTACCGCCTCTTAGGTACGGTATACGGAGAAGTAGATATTATTAAAGGACTGAAATTCCGCTCCAGCCTTTCTGCCAATGTGGAATTCAACCAGAACATTTCGTTCTCACCTAGCTTCCTTAGTACACGTAACGAAGCCAGTGGAAGCGAAAACCATTATCGTTCTTCAAAGACCGTGTTCGATAATACGCTGACTTACAATCATACATTTAATAAAATACATACATTAGACGCTGTGGTCGGTGTTTCTTTCGAAAGCTATAGCAGCCGTAGTACCTATATATACGGCGATACTTATCCGTTGGACGAAATTTATACCAATATCGGAAGTGCCACTAACCTGACAAATTGGAGTAACGGATACAACGCTTATGGACTATTCTCATCTTTCGGACGTATTAATTACCGGTTGATGGACCGTTACTTGTTTACTTTTACCGCCCGCTATGACGGTTCTTCTATGTTCGGATCTAACAATCGCTACGGTTTCTTCCCTTCAGGAGCTATCGCATGGCGGCTTTCGCAAGAAGATTTCTTGAAAGACGTGCGGTTCATTGACGACTTGAAGATTCGTTTCAGTGCCGGTACAACAGGTACACAGAATCTGACCAGTTTCTCGAACCGTGACTTATACGAAGCCGGAAGCTACAACGGACGTCCTGCTATTATCCATTCGCAAGTGGGTAATCGTGACATTCGATGGGAAAAATCCGTACTCTATGACTTCGGTGTAGACTTTTCTTTCTTTAATTATAAACTTGCGGGATCTATCGGAGGATATATCAAGAATACGAACGACTTGATTTGGGCATACGATTTCCCCTCAAGTTCAGTCGGCGGAAGCATGTCGATGAACCGTAATGTAGGTTCTGTAACCAACCGGGGCGTGGAAGTTAACCTGACTTCTCATCTTATCGCAAACAAGGATTGGGACTTACATTTATCGTTCAATTTGGCTCACAACAAGAATAAAGTGACCAAACTGGTTGCAGAAGGTGCTACTCAAACAGCTATGAAAGGAGTCATTGTGCAAGGCAGTAGCAATCAAGTTTTGGCGGAAGGCTATCCGATGGGAGCATTTTTAGGATATGCGCACAATGGCATCATCCAAAGCTGGGACCGTGTAAACGAATTGAACGCATACGCACAAGAATTGGGACAAGATTATTATAACGGCAACGAACTGAAACCTGGTAATCAGGAATTAGTAGATATGGACGGAAACGGTAAAATAGAATCGTATGACCGTGTTATTATCGGTTCGCCCGACCCGGATGTCTACGGAGGTTTCACAGCTGATGTAAGATACAAACGGTTCTCGCTATTCGCTAACTTCGGTTATCAGATAGGAGGTCAAAAGCTGTATAATAAAGCTATCCAGAATCTTCCCGGACAATTATGTGGTTTGATTGATTACGGATTGGATGACCGCTGGTCGCCTGAAAACCCAAATGCAACTTTGCCCGCCTTGTACATCGGTGAAGGAGTTCCAAGTTTTACCGACTTGGAATTGTTCGATGCTTCCTTCTTCCGTTTGCAAGAAGTGCGCCTCACTTACGACCTGCCTTTAGGCAAAGTAGTAAAAGGTCAAGTCTATTTAGCAGCGACCAATCTGTTCACCATTACTTCATATCCAGGAACAGACCCTGCAACTGTATCCACCTCGTCAAACTATGGAGGTAACTACGAAACATCCACTTATCCCGGATTCCGTTCTTTATCAGTCGGTATCAAATTTAATTTATAAACCTATAAATACAGAGACATCATGAAGAAATATATATTCGGTCTGCTCCTCGCTTTAGGAGTCACTTCGTGCGACATTGTCGACGTACTTGATAAGAAACCGGCTTTCGAAGCCGACTTGGAAGGTGCTATCACCAATCCGGCAACCGTAGAACTTGCACTGAACGGTGTCTATTATAACCTTCCTGGAAACGGATTCAACGTCATTTTCCCTACCAGTGGCGGACCATTTAAGGCAGGGACATTGCGCCGTCAGGAATTTACCGGAGAAGTGGGCAACACCATTTATTATTCGGAACGCTATTACCCAACCTTGTCTTATAGCGACACCTACGAGTGGGATGATGACTATAGCATCATCAAAAATGCGAACTATCTGGAGGAAGCCCTCAACGGAATCGATGCGGGTGCCTTCGAAGGTAACCGAAAAGAAGAAGTGCTGGGCGAAATCTATTATCTGCGTGCCTTCGCTTATTTCCGTCTGTTAGTGCGCTATGGCGAGTTTTGGGACGAAACCAGCCCATACGGTGTTATCATTCGTAATGAAAACCCTTCGGTAGAAAACGCCAAGAAAGCCAGAGCTACTGTAAAGGAATCCTACGAAGAAATCTTAAGGCAAGTAGAAGTAGCTATCGAAAAAGCACCCGAATGGTCGAACTCTGCCCAAGCTTCCAAAGAAGCGGCTCATGCCTTGAAAGCCAAAGCACTCTTCTATAGCGGAAAATACCAAGAAGCTATTCAGGCAATTGACGATGCGATAGACACCAACCAAAACCTGCCGGAAGCTAATTACGGAGACATCTTCGATAAATTCACAACATCGGAAGAAATCCTGTTCGCAAGATTCTACGACCAGAACGATGCTGCCAATACTTCTACCCGGGAAACGGCATACGGCAACAGCACCTTGAAAAACCAAGGCTACTGGGGACCCAGCAAAGAATATGTAGCGTTGGTAGGCGATGACCCACGTGCCCAAGCCATCTTCTCGAATGTAGACAGCCTGGAATACCGGGGAACAACGGCATACAACCTGAAATCTGTCAAGAAGTTCCTGAATGCGGCCAACAACATGCCCATCATTTTCAGCCGGGTAGCCGAACTATACCTGATGAAGGCAGAAGCACTTTACCGTACAGGAGCATCTATCTCTACGGCATACGCCCCAATCGAGAAAATCCGTCAACGGGCAGGAGCAACTATCCAAGTCCCCACAACTACAGAAGAGTTAGAAGACGCTATTTTTAATGAATGGATGATTGAAATGTCTTTCGAGAACTGGCACGAATGGTTCACCCAGCTTCGCTTCGCCGGATTTACGGAACGTCCGGACTTTACACGCCTCTTCCAATTGAATACGTTATTGAAAGAGAACTACGACGAGGAATGCGAAGCTTCTGCCAGCCAAGGAGAAGCTTACTACCAGCGAATCATCGACCGGCGGATAGAATCTATTCCGTCAAGCGAACGGAACTCGAATGAACTGGCAGAACAGAATCCAGGATATTAAACCTAAAAAACATCTAAGGGAGGCGCAACGGCAATAAAAAAGCCATTGCCTCCCTTTTCTAAAGATACGACTTATGAAGAAATACATTCTTACAATTCTCATCGCCTTCTGCGGGCTTTTTTCCGCACAAGCACAAGAAGCAGGAATCAATTTTCTGCATTGTTCATGGCAAGAAGCCGTAAATAAAGCTAAAGCTGAAAATAAACTGATATTCATCGATTTCTATACACAATGGTGCGGACCTTGCCTTAACATGGCACAGCAAGTGTTCTCATTGCCTACGGTAGGTTATTTCTACAACAACACATTTGTTAACCTAAAGATTGATGCAGAGAACGGAGAAGGCATAGCATTAGCTAAAAAATACGGCGTACGCCTTTTCCCTACCTACGCATTTATTGACCCGCAAACCGAAGAGCTGGTACATTACAGCAGTAGCCGCCAAACACCGGAACAGTTTATCCAAACCGGAAAATGCGCGCTCAACCCGAAAACCCGTTCGCCTTACCTGATAGAGGAATACAAGAAAGGGAATCGCGAACATGCTTTCCTGATAGACTACATCAACTACCAACATACCATTTATGCACGGCAGAATGTGCAAACCGCATTCAATGAACTGATTGCGGGAGGTGCCAAACTGACTGACCCTGATGTATGGGAGGTATTTGTCAATACCATTTCGGGCTTCACTCCTTACCTGAAACAGGTATCGGATAATTATGCCGACTTCTGCCAACGCTTTGGCAAGAAAGCGGTCGATGCCAAACTTACTAAAGAAACTACTTACGGTGACTTGACAGAGATTAAAGCATTGTGCGACTTCGAAGGCAAAGCGTTCAATTGCCGTCTGATAGAAATTAACGGACTTATCCAAGCCAAAGACTACAATCGGGCAGCCACTGAAATCGATGCGATGATAGCCGACACCACGGTCAATCAGCAAGAACTGATCCAGCGTCTGAAGTTCATAGCCCGCATTGGCAACTATACATACAAAGGCGAAATACCTGACGCATGGTTTAACAAATGTGTGGAATACCTGCGCTATATTGCCTATAACCAAACTGACCGCGATGACGCTTACATCCATCAGGAATATGCGGCGGCATTGGAAGAAGTCGTACGTCGCCAAGCAAAGGGAAAACCAATTCCACCTTGCCTGCTTTCAGAACCCCAATACGGCAAAAAAACATATTCCATGCGTCCAGATGCATTGAAAATGAAACCTGCCCGGAAAAAGAAATAAACTTAAACCGTCGCACTCAAAGACACGGAGATACAGGACAAATAAGGAAAACTGTATCTCCGTTTTTTTTCAGGGTTGCCAAAGTAATATTTTCTATTTATCCTTTTATTATTTCCCGAAATAATACCCTGTTTTTCAAAACTTTTTCGTATCTTCCCGTGTTGATTATCTATAAACCCTTTAAAAGTAAAAAAGTATGAAACATTCAATGCCCCAGCTTCCTTATACGATGGAAGCACTGGCTCCTCACATGAGCCAAGAAACACTGGAATACCATTACGGAAAGCATCTGCAGACCTACGTGGACAATCTGAATAAGTTGATAACCGGAACACCATTCGAAGACCTGCCATTGGAAGACATCATCCGCAAAGCGGACGGAGGTATCTTCAACAATGCTGCACAAACATGGAACCATACATTCTTTTTTGAAACGCTTACGCCCCGACAGACCGCTATGCCTGATAAACTCATTCAAAAGCTGATGGAAAACTTCGGTTCGCCTGAAGCATTCAAACAAGAATTCACGCAGAAAGCGACAACCTTGTTCGGCTCAGGCTGGGTTTGGTTAACAGAAGACACGCAAGGCAAACTTTCTATTCTCACCGAACCCAATGCAGGCAATCCGCTGACCAAAGGCATGAAGCCGATTCTTGTCCTCGACGTATGGGAACACGCTTATTACATCGATTACCGCAACCGGCGGGCAGCTTTCATCGAAGCCTTTTGGAATCTGGTAGATTGGGAAAAAGTTGCTTTACGTATCATTTGAGAATACTTCCCTTATAGAAAGACAAAGACACGCAGCTTTTCTATTTGTTTGGATCCTAACGCAAACACATACGGCTGCATCGGCTTACGCATACGGCTGCATCAGCCAATGCATATAGCTTCATAAGCCGATGCAGCCGTATGTGTTTTATATCCCGTTTTAATCTTCATTCGGAAGCAGCCTCCGCCTTCCATTGCTCTATCGGCATACTATAAAGCCAAGAAGTCTTTTCTTCTTTCCGCTCTACGAAATAAACATACGAGATGTCGTTTTCCACGATGTGGATGTTATCGTTCGGAGTTACCACCAAGAGTTGGAGATGAAGTTGCTTGCAGAGGGTGATGAGGTAACGCGCCTTATCTTCATCCTGCGCCTTGAAAGCCTCATCAATCGCTACAAAGCGGAAGGAATCGCTTTGCAATCCGGTTTTGGTCAAGCCAAACTGATAGGCGATGGCTGAACCTAAAATGGTATAAGTCAGCTGGGCTTTCTCTCCTCCCGACAAGTGGCCCATATTCTCATACGTGGTTTCCTTACGTCCGTCTTGCCGGTTGAACTCTTCCGCCTTATAGGTAAACCAAAAACGTACGTCCATCACTTTCCTCCGCCATTCCTCGTCTTCCAAGCGGCGCATGAACGGTTCTACATGTTCATAGAAATGAATGCGCCTTCCATCCACCGTGGCATTGATTTTCTGCACATTCGGCACCGCTTCATCCAATAACCGGTTGAACTCGCGCACCTCTTCGCTGATTTGTGTCAGGGCGGTAAGCTGGATGTAGGTCACGGGACGCATCCGATAGTCAATGCCTTTCAACGAATCGTTAAGCATATCGATGTTGCTCTTGATGGCATGCTTCCAATTGCTGAAGAACATCCGGAATTCGCCCACTTTATCAGTCAATGTTTTTTGCAGATACCCATCGAATTGTTTCTCATACTTAGGCAGGTTTTCTTTCTCCAGCCGTTCCAACATTTGGCAATAAGCCTCAATCAATTCGATATGCATGGCATCGGGCAAAGCATCTACATCCGAACGCCAGTCCTTGAAGCGGTTTGAAACGGTTTCTTCCGGATGCTTAAATTCTGTTATCTTCACTTTCGCCTCATCTTCGTATCCGCGCTTCTCGTTCTCCAACTTTTTGCGTTCACGTTCGTTCTTTGCCTGAAACTTACCCCGTTCTTGCTTCAATTGGTCATAAGAAAGCTCACATAAATAAGCGTAAGCCTTCTCAAAATCGGTGAAAAGCAACGACCGGATGGATGCCACCACACGCTGGTTCTCGTCCATTTCTTTCTGCAATTGCTCGATGCGGTATTCAACATGAATGGTTTTGCGGGTAGAATCGGGAATATCGGTCGTGGAAAGCCGATGCTGCTCCTCGCGCACTTTCTCCAATTGCATCTGAAGGGTATGTAAATGGTCGTTTCCTTTTTCCAACGCTTCTTTCTCTTCCTGCTTGCGCTGGATAAGGTCGACATACTGTTTCCAGTCCAAGCGTTGATAGTCGGGGAACAACTCTACCAAGCGGCGGTGATGTTCACACAAGGCTTCCCCCTCTACCGCTTCCTGCTTGACCTGCCTAATTGTTTTAGCAAGTTCTGTCTCTTGCTCTTGAAGCTGAAGCAGTTCCTGTTGCAGGAGACGGATTTTCTCTTTGTTTTCCCATCCTAACACGAAGTTCTCACGACGCAAGATATGCGGACGGTCGTCTTTCTCGTGCCGCTCGCCTGCAAACTTAATCAAGCCTTCACGGGTAACTGCCTTTTCCTTATACCGCTCGAATGTTTCCAAATCTTCGGCACACGCATAATTGTATTTCTCTATAATCATATCGCGCACCCATTCTTCGTACTCGCTATCGGGACGGATTTCTATTTTGTCGATAACCTGACCTGCTTCCTCATCGGCAGGACGAAACGCTTGTATATCTGCCAAGGAATTGTAAGGCAGATACCGGTAAAATAAAATGCGCCCTTTCAGATTAGTCGTATTCACATACTCGTTTACCTGATGGTAATACTTATCAGGAACGATGAGATGAAGAGCGAAGTGATGCAGGATTTTCTCTAATGCCGTTTCCCATGCTTCCTCGCCTTCCGCTACCCGGCATAGTTCACCTACGAAAGGAATTTCTTCTTTAGATGCCCCCGTATATTCCAGAATGGCTTCGCGTATCTCTGTCTCACGCACGGGAATGTTGTTTTTATTCTTCCGCAACACTTCTACCGTACGCACCAAGTCTTCCATCTGTTCCCTCAAATCCTTTTGTTCGCGCTCGGCATTGATTTGCTTTCGGATGCAAGTTTCCTTTGTTTCTGCCCATTCCTTTATCCGTTGTTCGGCTTGCAGACGTTGATTATTAAAGGTTTCTTCGTTAGGATTCGTGGCGAAACCTGCCTTTTGGGCAAGTCCGTTATACTTATCCATCGAAGCCATACGCCCGTCACGTTCCTTTGTAAGCCGTTCGATGTCATCGTTCAATTCTTTCAACTTACGCCCTACCTCATCCTTCTCAATAGCAAGCGCAAGGGTACGTTCTTCTTGTTTCAATTTCTCTTCCCGCTGGCGGAGTTGGCGTGTTTCGGCTTCCAACTTTTCTTTTTCCTTCACCGCTACATCCAACTTTTCCTTTGCGAGGTCTATCAACTGTTTGGCAAACCAATAGACCGCTGTGTCCTTATCGGTCATCAGCTGAGCGAGGCGTTCTTCGGCATTTTTTATCTTCTTTGCCAATTCCGCTATGGGCTGAAGCATCTCTATCTGCATACGCGCCTTCTCAATATTCACCTTTGCATCTATCAGAGTAGTGAAACTATCCTTTAATTGAAGGTATTGCGTCTCGGCATCGTGCTCTTCCAACATATTGATGCGGATAAACTCATCAAGGTCATCAAGCACCTTTACGCCTACAATCTGATTGAAGAGGCTCAATGCCTTGGCAGAGCGCATTCCAAAGAGTTGCGTAATACGTTCGGCATATCCCACCGGTCCATCGAAAAACTCTACCAAAGTGCGTGCGCCTTTATACGAAGCCTCTAACCTACGCCTCCATACGCCTTTCCCATCGAAAGGTTGGAAGTCTTTTTGTATCTCCAAAGGCACATGCGCCAATCCAAATGTACGGCGCAATTCTCCTCCTGAAAACCAACGGACTTGAAAAATAGTCACCACCCGCTGGTCGGTATTTGCAAACGATGCTAACAGAATGGAATAGGCACTTTTATCGCGCAAGGCTTGTGTAGTCACGCCCCGCTCGCCATCTTTTTGAATGTTACCGTAATGTCCCAATACATAAGTCTCTTCCGTACGGTTTCCCTTCTTTTCCACTCCCGAAGACTGGTTATAGAAACGGTCCTTCTTAGCCGGAACCAGCAAGGTGAGCAACGCATCGATAATAGTGCTTTTACCCGAAGCATTGGCTCCGGTAAGCAAGGCATTATTCCCCTGCGGGGCAAGGCGGAAGATACGTTCATGAAACGTACCCCAGTTATAGATTTCCATGTATTGCAAGCGGAAGCCCGCCGTGTCCGAGGATGTACTAAACAGATTCAACATAGCTTTCAAGTTTCTTTTTAAATTCTACTAACTGGTCGAGCGTAACCTTTTCCTTGATGATGCGGTGGATTTGATAAAAGGTCCGGTTATCTTGATTTTTCTCTATCAGAAAACCTAATTGCACAATGCGGGCAATGTAGGTATCAAGTTCGTTCAAGAGCTTGACCCGATTAAACCGTTCGGGCAGAAACAGTTCGATGCGTTCTTTCAACTCTTTGCCTGTAATGTAACACTCAGTTGCATTCAGTTCGTCTAAGTTGCTATCAAACTCTTCGAGCACTTCGCGGAGAATAATAACCAGCACCGAACATTCAAATCCCAACGGTTTGCGGGGAATCAGCCCTAACGTATTGCCGTTCTCATCGGTCATCTGCTTCAGGTAGGCAAAACCTTCATCGCGTTTTACTATCAGTTCCAGACCGATTTGAAAAAGGTATTTTTGTATTTCGCTTTGGTAGTGCAAAATATCATTCCAGCATCGGTCTGATGCATCTACCGGACCTTTCAACAGGCAGACCACTGCCCGTGCGTATGGAGATATATAAGATTCGAGATTCATCGTACAACAATAATTTCAGGTATAACGATTGCTTTGTGTTGCGCCTTGTCGAACACGACTTCTTGTGTCCGATTGGCACTGATGGTATGGCGGAAATCGCGCACGGCACCAATGTAGCCAAACAACTCTGACAAGCCTTGGCTCAAGCCTCCGTTTTCTTCGATAACATCACCCAGCGACACTTGATGCTTACGGCGTAAAGTATGCTGAATACGTTGTTTCAGCAAACGGCGGTCAATACGGTTTTGCACGAACAAGTTTCCGGCAGAACGGGCTTCACTGATGTCCGTACTTGCCATTTCCAATGCCTGACGGTAAGAGATTTCGGTATTTTGCTCCAACGTAAGTTTCCGTTCCAAAGGCATATTGATGTCAGGCAAAGTCTCTATTTCGAGCGATACATCAAGCGTAATGCCTTTTTGTGCCAGCACAAGCAAAGATGACTGGATGTCGGCTATCACACGTTGGGTGATTACCGTAGGCATTGTCCCGTTCTCGCAAATAATCCGGCTCAGCTTCTCCGCCATTTTGTCGTTTGCCTGATACACTTTCTTCCCGGCTATATAAAGATATTGCTTCATATTCTTCAGAAACGTATCGCCCGTTTCCAGCCGCTTATCGTCTAATGTATCATAAAGTTGCTCTATCAGTCCGTCCCACGTGTGTTGCAAGGAAGGTGTCAACAAGAAATCCCAAAAGGCATAGAAACTCTTGCCTTGCGAACTCTGCTGCAGATTCTCCAACGCATCGAACGTAAAGCCCAAGATATCACCTTTGGAATATTCGCCCTCAGCATGTTTGCGGTAAATGTCTTTCGTAATGCTTTTAAAATTCTCTTCCACTTCCTTAAAATCGGAAAGCAATTCTTTAGCAGACAGGCTGATTTGCTTGAAACGGGGCAATATTTGATACTCTTCAAATACTTCGGCATCACCTCCTGCCCGGATGGCTTGAATCTGATGCTCGATTTCACGTTTCTTCTCCTCCAACATCCGGATACGCTCTTCCTTGTCTTCATTGGTAAATTCCACCAACTCTTTCAATTGCCCGAAGAGATTCATAAACTTCGACTCCGTACCCACGAACTCTTCCCGTTTCAAGCTCAAAAGCCAATCAATGACCTTGCTGGTATAAAGCGAAAGTTCGTAAAACACCTCGCCCGTCTCTTCCTGATAGTTACGCAAGAATCCTTTATCGGTCCACCGCTGGATATATTTGTTCGCTTTTTCCTCGAACGTATCGAAAGCCGTAATGCCGTTTTCTTCGTCCTGTTCCACATGCATGGCATTCAGATAATCAGCAAGCTGCATCCGCAAAGACTCGAAAGGTACAGCACTTTGCCTATGATAGAATGTCTTGAAAAGAAACAAGATAATCAGTTGACGATTGCGCAAGCGAAGCAATTCCACGCAAGGCGAAGTACGCAAGATTTCAGATAAGACTTCTGTTTGTGACACCATTCTCATTTTCAATTAACGTGCAAAAATACAAACTTCTTGCGGAATTTGAAAATGAAGCCATGAAAGTTTATCCTTCACTCTGCATCAGCATGAATTGTCCAATTTTCAATCGTATGCCGTTCGCTATCGAAGTTGATGCCTACTTTTACTATAGGCAATCCGCAGAGAGCAAAACGTTCGGGATAATGTTTCAAGTCAATCTGCCCCATTGCCTCACCGGCACTCTTGTCGAGCTTTACTTCTATTATATATAAGGTATGTGCAGTACGCATCACTACGTCTACCCGTCCTCTCGGTGTATGCACCTCTACATCAACATAATACCCCAAGAGGCTGAAAATGATGTAAAGCACTTGCTGGTAATGCCCCTCGTAATCGGTGTTATCCGTATAAGGGACCGTAGAAAGGAAAGTCTGAAGCAGACGCAAGGCACCGTCCATGTCGTTACGTGACAAGCAACGCGCCATTTCACGCAACACCTTATTGCTTTGCCGTGTATCTCTGACTACATACGAAGATACCAAACCCTTCATTAAGCCTAAACGCACTTCCTGATTAGGTAAGTCAAGAAAATAAGAATCAAACTCCACGCTCCTGTTTTTAATGGTAAGGTAACCCGCTTGATACAGCAATGGCATATAATTGGTGGCAAGTTCTAAAGGCACATCGAAATCATCCAATGAGACTTCTTCCTTGCCTATTTCAGACGGAAGCGTATGATATTTCCGTAACATCTCTATCAAGTAAGTAGGCGTGCCGCTCCCAAACCAATAAGCATTCAACTC
>ULTX01002034.1_pt1 | contig 16414 bp, 10 predicted proteins | sample 1958041 | NCBI WGS metagenome assembly ULTX01 (sample SAMEA4835747, study PRJEB28245) | human gut metagenome | biome: gut microbiome; material: fecal sample | place: Denmark | collected 2008
AATTAGCTAACATATAATTAACGGAACGAATATCCCCCCAATTCCATCCAGCATCACTAGCATTACCAGGAATTGTCGTATAACCTGCTAAACGCGAATCATATGTTTCTGGAATTAAATTATCACTATTTTTATCTGTCCAAAAAGGACCAGCATCATATCCACCATAGCCAGGGAAAGCAGTATAAAATTGATTAACATATAATTCTAGATCTTTTGAAGTTTTAAAATAAACTTCACTACTAATTTTATCTAAAGGTTCTCTTTCCAAAAAAGAATCACAACTCACACAGAATGTTGCTATTCCTATTAAACAAATACTTATTTTATTTTTCATACTTTTAAATCTTATCAAAATGAAACATTTACACCAAATGAACAAACTAAAGACATAGGATACGATTTACCATCACCATAATTACCACCAGTGGCTTCAGGATCGATTCCATCCATTAATTTTGTAAAGGTTAATAAATTCTCTCCGCTAAAATAAAAGCGCAACCTATCAATTCCGGTATTCTGTAACAAATGCTTAGGAAGTGTATAACCTATTTGCAAATTCTTTAATCGCAAATAAGCGCCATTTTGGATAAAACGAGATTGAACTTGTTGATTTTTATCCACTTCACTTGTAGCATAAGGACGAGCGAAGAATGCATCTTGATTATCCTCTCTCCAATAATCCAAATTATGATCATGAACCGTAGTAAAAAACTTACTTCCTTGAAAACCAAAATAAGTCATTGAACCAATAAAGACATCACGCTTCCCAACACCTTGGAAAAATAGATTAAAATCAAAATCTTTATATATACCAGAAAAAGACAGACCATATAAGAAACGAGGTGTGTCATTTCCTATTACTTTTTTATCTCCAGGATTTACAGCAGTATTGTCTCCCCAGTCGATTTTGTTGTCACCATTCAAATCCTTATATTTCATATCTCCAGGATTCCATGTTGCATAAATTGCAGATTGATCCGGTGAGTTTTTAACATCTTCAGGACTAGTAAAGAATCCTTCTGTCACATATCCCCATATATCTCCTAATTTTTGTCCCTCATAATAAGTACTACTTGAGATAATTTTAGTTGGGTTATTATATTTTGTTACTTCAGTCTGATTATCCGATAGAGTACCTGTTATTGAATAACTGAAATCATCATTTACATGTTGTTTCCATGTTAAACTTAATTCAATACCTGTTGTCCTCAACGAAGCATTATTCATTTTTGGAGCATCTTTCCCTAACACAGCAGGAAGGGCTTCTGCGGGTCCAAACATATTAACAGTTTCACGCGTATACCAATCAAAACTTCCAGACAAACGATTATCCAAAAATGAAATATCACCTCCAACATTCAATGTTCGAGATTCTTCCCATGTTAAATTCCAACTTACTAAATCTGGAGTTTGCGTATAAATAGGTCTTGCACCATTAATAATATAAGACAGATTCGTTTTCACTGGAATTGTTTCATAAAACAAGTAATTAGGAACTTCCTGATTTCCTAAAGTACCATACGAAGCTCGTAGTTTAAACGTATTAACATAAGGTGATATAGGTTCCCAAAATTTTTCTCTATGCATATTATATGCACCTGAGAAAGAGGGGAAAAATCCCCATTGCTTTCCAGATCTAAATCGAGATGATCCATCATATCGGCCATTAAAAGAAAGCATATAACGATCATCAAATGAATAATTTAATCGAATAAAACTTCCTAAAGTAGACCATTCTGACATTTCATCTCTTAAGTCTGTCAAACCCGTTGCCGTACCAATAGAAGGGACTTCATCCGTTATCAAATCTCGTTTAGAACCAATTAAATTCTTTGTACTATTATATTCTATCTGTCCACCAACTAATGCATCAATATGATGTTTATTAAAATCTTTTGCATAACTAGCATATATATTACCAGTTGTGTACGTCACCGAAGACTGTTCTTCTTCTATTTTATTAAAGTTATTGGCATGATGTAAGTGTGTTGTTGTCCCATCTACATTACCTACATTAACTTTGGCAAAATGAGTATCTCTATCAGAACCTACGTAGTTATAAGTAAAATCGCCATTAATTTTTAAATCATCCAACACATTTATTTCAAAACTTGGAGTAATATAAACAGTTGTAGTTGACTCTTTTTCAGATCCTCCTTCAGACAAAATTTGCGCTACGTTACAAGATTCTGTAAAATCTCCATTAGGATTATATACTGGCAACGTAGGATACGCACGTGCCATCATATGATAATTCACAGTTCTATCTGTACCACCATAACCAACTGGTACATTTTTCTTACTATATGCAAATTTTGAATTCAGTTTAAACTTTAACCATTTTGTTAATTGAGTACTATTATTAACCGTAACATTATATCGTTTATAATTCTCGTCAAAGAAATTTAATTGTCCATCCTGTGATGTGTAACCTAAACCAGCATAATAATTGGATTTATCAGTAGCACCAGAAATAGATATATCATGGCTATTTTGAAAAGCCCAATCTTTATAATATACTTTTGTCCAATCAGTATTGGCATAAGTCTGATCGTACTCACCAAATTTATTGGGGCTAGTAGGATCTGGTAAAATACCCGCCATTGTTCCTCCTGAAGCTATATTTTGTTTAATCAACTCGACAACTTCATCAGAATACAATGGAGAGATTCCTGAATTCCTACACGACTCATTAACAGCATTAGCATAATCTAAAGCATTAGATGTTTTCTGAAGCATCGTAGGTGTTTTCCAACCAAAATTCGCATTGTACGAAATTTGAAATTTTTCTCCTTTTGATCCAGACTTTGTAGTTACTAAAATCACACCATAAGCTGCCCTAGCACCATAAATAGCTGCAGACGCAGCATCCTTTAATACAGATATATTTTCTATATCATTAGGATTCACTAATGATAAATCCATAGGAACTCCATCGACTAATACATAAGGTTTTCCTGATCCTTCAGTCAAAGAGCCAACTCCTCGGATATTCATATCCATTGGACTCCCAACTTCCCCTCCATAAGTATCCGACGCCGTAATATTTAAACCCGGAGTAATTCCTTGTAAAGCTTGAGTAACATTTGTAATAGGACGACTTTGTATTTCTTCAGAAGAAATAGAGGCTACCGCCCCCGTCAAATTCACTTTCTTCTGTGTTCCATACCCCACAACCACCAATTCATCTAAAGCTTCCGCATCTTCTTTCATGGTAATAGCCAAATTTGTCTGATTACCTACTTTTATTTCCTGATTGGCAAATCCAATGTAAGATACAACAAGGATGGCATTATTATCTGCTTCCAACGAGAAATTACCGTCCATATCAGTAATGGTTCCATTAGTAGTTCCTTTCACCATCACATTGGCACCAATTACCGGCATGCCCGTGGCATCCACAATGGTCCCTTTTACCAGTTTGGATTGCTGGTTCGTGGTGTTAGCAACTTGTTTCTTGATGATGATGTGCCCGTTACTGAAAGTCACCACACAATCTGTCCCTGCCAGCAATTGGTTCATGGCTTGTTGCACGGTGGTAGCCTTCGGCATTTGTTTCACAATACGGGAATCATCGACATCCTGCGATCTGTAGTCGATGGAAAGATCCGTTTGCTTTTCGATTTGTTTAAAGACACTTTTCAACGGAAGATTACTTCCGGTCAGTTTGACTTGTTGTTGTTGTGCGTAAGCGAATACGCTACATGTTGATAATGCTGTCACACACAGCAGCCGGGATATTTTTTTTCTACTCTCTCCTGGCATTAGATTTGATAAATTCATAAATTTGTACGTTTGAAATTTTAGTATTAGAAACTTGATTGATTTCTCCTGTTCTGTTGAACGCAAAAGACTAGGGTTTCAAATACCGGAAAGGGAAGTTGGCCGCTATTCTTTCCGGTTTTTCTTTTTTTCATGATATCCTCCTTTTTTATTATTTGACAATGATATTATTTTCTTTAATTGCATACTGTATGCCCATCAACTGATGCAGGATTTCCATGACATCCTCAATCGTTTCATCCGGGGCAAACTTCACATGATACAAATCGTTCCCATAACGGGTTGCATTGTATTGGAACGTAACTCCGTATTTCTTTTCCAGCGTCGAAACGAGTTGCCAGAAAGGAACATCCTCGAAAATCAGATAGCCTTCGCGGGTCATCTTATACAAAGACAGATCTACCCGATTTCGTTGCACGCTATGATCTCGATGCGAATACACCAATTGCTCACTGGGCTTCAGTACATACGACTGCGTCCTTCCATCCTTCAGACTGACTTTCACACTACCTTCTTCCAACGTGGTAGTCGTATAATCTTCACCCGCATACGATTTTACAGTAAAAACAGTTCCCAAAGCTTGGACATCCACACCGGAAGTCTTGACGATAAACGGCTTCTTCTTGTTTTTATAAACCTGAAAAGAAGCCTCACCCGTCAGATAGATTGTACGGGAATCCATCTTCCGAAAATCCTTCGGATACAGCATGGTTGATCCGGCATTCACCCACACACGAGAACTATCCGGTAACTGAATTTCGCGGGTCTCGCCACAAGGAACAAACAATTCAGCCATTTCAACCGACTGGCGTAACGTATGTTGTTCCGTTATCCAATAGGTTCCACCCACAGAAACCAAAAACAAAGTCACCACAGCAGCATATTTCAACCACATCAACTGGATTTGCTTTTTCCGGTGGAAAGAAGTATCCAGCTGAGACCGCAACCGGGTCCAATCTTTCCACGTATCTGCTGATATCTCACCCGTTACTGTTTCCCAATGTTGCCGCAACAAATGTTCTTTAATCTCCTGATCTTGTTCCGCACGCAACCATTTTCCAAACAGGGCTTTCCCTACTTTGGAAAAACGCTTCCCAACATATAGTTGGAATAACTTTTTAATTGATCCGTGTGCTTCCATATTATCTGCTTTTATACGTATGTAGGTTCAACCCCGAAACACACACAAGCCAAATGGAGATTTTTTTGTTAAAAATTATTTCACTCAAATAATTTTTCCACAAAGTCCATGATTGTTTCACATGAATACGTTGTGAATAAAAGAAAAGGCAAAGTCTTTGGAAGGTTTCTAACGAGATTCATTATCGATTCCCGTAGCTTTCGTTTTTAATTCTAACGAGTTTCATTAAGGAGTATTATCGAACCATCAGGAGCAGCCATAAATATACGACCTTACGCAAGATGGCCAATGCAGCCGTCAGGTGATTCTCTACAGTTCGTTTGCTGATATGCAGACGGAGAGCTATTTCATCATTGGACAAGCCTTCTTCCCTACTCATCCGATAAACTAATTGACGTTGGGGTGGCATTTGCTGAACAGCCGCTTGAATCATCGTCTGAAGCTCACGGGCAAACAACTGTTCTTCTTCCGACTCTGCTTCGAAGGTATTTTCCAGATATTCATGAGCATACTGTTCGGTCACAGCCAGATGATCAAAGTAATCATACACTTTATAGCGGGCCATTTGATAAAGATAGGCAGAAACAGACTCCACCCGTACCAGTTTCTCGCGGTCTTTCCAAATAGAAAGGAACATCTCTTGCGCCATGTCACGGCTTAATTCCGAATCATGCGTCAAACCCGTCAGGAAACAAACTAGCTTCGGCTGATATCGAAAGAATAACTGCTCGAATGCTTGGATATTTCCGGCTGCGATTTCTGTCAAGATATGTACTTCTGCTTTCTCCATAGGCCAACAAACCTACAAAAGAAGTAATTTTTTTCAGAAAAATGAAAATCTTTCCATAAGAAAAAAACGTCAGCTCGAAGTAACCAGAGTAACTGACGTTTTTCCTAATCAAGGTAATATATCCCCATCGGCTTTGTTCTGTGGATCATAAACAGCCACGCCAACCATCGAATCGGCACAACCATAATATAAATACCATTTCCCTTTAAAGAATACCAGGCCTTCGATAAAGACCGTTCCATCCACATACTGACCACTCTTTTCAAAGTCTGCCATAGGTCGGAAGAACGGAACATCCAATCGTCCGATCGCCTGATAAGGATGCTGAAGATCGAACAAGACCTGACCAGCGCTGTATGTACCGGCATTGAAGCGAGGATCCCGTTTCTCGTTGGTTTCGTTCTTTCCATTATATAATAAAAGAATACCATCTTCCGTAATCACAGCAGGAGGGCCACATTCGGTCAAAGCGCTGTCAAAGTATTTCTCCCGAGGATAAATAAGTCCGAGCAACTCGTTTTGATCATCCAACACCGGTTCCCAATGGATCAAGTCATCAGAAGTAGCAGCAGCCACCATGTGTTCTCCCCAATACATCAGATATTTCCCATTTACCTTAGCGATCGTTTGCTTACCATCCACCAATTTTGTTACAATCGAACCGGACTTACAGGCCATATCTTTGAAACGCCCGTTATAAGCCTTGGCAAAAGCAGGCCCATGCTTTTCCCAAGTGAGCAGATCTTTGGAAGTTGCAACCGACAAACGGGGCACATCCCGATTCCAAGCGGTGTATAACATGACATAGAGTCCATCTTCCGTCATGGCTACACGCGGATCTTCACAACCACCCGGCCATTCGAATTCTTTGGCATTATCTTCTGCCGGATACATCACCGGTTTATCACGCCGGATCATCGTAATACCATCCGTACTCTCAGCCAAACCAATTCTGGAAGTACGCATACCAATACCCTTAGCAGAATTATCTTCTGCCCGATACAACACACAGATCGTATCACCCTTCAGGGTAGCTGCCGGATTAAAGGTGTCACTTTCTTCCCAACCGACAGGTTCTTTCCTCATCGGACAGTCGAATTTACTTTCCGGCCGAGGTTGAATGATCGGATTCACGCCTTCCGGTCTCACAAAACCACCCAATGCCCATTCAGGCAATACATTACTCTTCGTCGAAGACGCCGTGACCTGATTTGTTTCAGCCTTTTTCCCTGAGCACGAAAGAAAAACGGCCTCCAAACAAACCAAAGCCATTAAACAGATTTGTTTCAAATGTCTCTTCATTTTTCTATCATCTTAAATAAAATGACTATTACGTTAATTGGTGTACAAGAAACGCAAAAAAACAGAGATAGAGAAATAAAATCCGAATTATTTAGCAATCCATTACGGAAGTTTCGATCCAATCTTATCGAAAGGCAACTGAGGAAAACCCGGAATATACTTGAATAGATCAGCATCAGTCTTGAATCCCTCTAATGGATTGTCAGGATTGACAAAACCCGGATCTTCATTAGTTATCCAGTTATTCCGAAACTCGGCCCATTGAGTCTCTCCATGAACCACATTACCAATTCGATAGAAGAGATTACTTTCAATCAGATTTCCATGTGGATAAGCCGGATCTTCCTGCCAATAGTTTATCAATTTCGGATAAGCCTCGCTATAAGGAGGTTCGGTATGACGAACTTTCTTCAAACGCTGATCAATGATTCCATCCGGAGCCACCATTCCCGTACCCCAATTCTGCATACGATTATCCAAATGAATGGCACAGGGTGAATCAATAAATAAATTATGATGATAATGATTATAATGTCCGCCACCAATCAATACAGGTAAAGAACCGGCATTGTGATAAATATTACCATAGACTTCACCACCACAAGCACCATCATCATGATAAGTGGCCGTTACCCGATGACGCGGACTTAACTTATGAAAATAACAATACCGAATGACATTGCCTTGCTCAGACGGATCACGCCCGTAATAAATCGCCCCTTGATCATCCACTTCGCCACAAACATTCGTAATCTTACAATATTCTATCACATGGTTATTTCCATGAAACAAAATTGCCATACTGGGCGCATTATAAATGTCACACTGAGAAACCCAGTTGCCGACACCATCGATCCACACGCCCGGACGATATGACTTCTCAATTCGGTTAAAATCATGTATCCGGCAGTTTTCCACAAAGTTATTTGCCGGAGTCAATGAAGCCCGATCGCCTCCACCCAGACTTACACCACCTGCACCTACATGGTATATATAACAATCCACTACGCCATTATCCGTTCCTGCCTGTCGATTGAACAAGACATCCTGATATACTTTTCCTAACAAATCACCCACAACACGCGATGTCGGTACTCCACCAGCTTCTGCAGCATGAGGTTTCAAGGCCGTTTTATCAGGGGTCAATGTACCTTTTCCCATTGATACAGCCACACCGCCCATATTCCGGATCGTACATCCCTGAATACGCATATGTTTAGTATCCTCCAAATAGATACCGATATACCGGCCATATTCAAATGTCAGATTTTCCAATGTTACATCCGAACAATGCTCCAAAACCACCAAAGGTCCATCCAACACCGATACATGCAATGATGTGAGTGTATCTTTCGGATATACATACATCTTGCCTTCTTCCTCATCGATCACATATTCGCCTGGCAAATCCAATTCTTCCAATAAGTTCAACGCATACCAACGTCGCCAGTCAGCTCCCGTCATAAAGCCATAGACCGTTTGCATCGCCGGATGGATTGTCTTATCCGAAGGATCAATCTTTTCAACAGGTATCATATCATCCGCATACCCATGTGCGAAATATCCGCCAATCCAAAACTTCCCGGCATTATTCCAAGCAGACGGGCGATCTTCATTATAACAGAATATCGGTAACTCTGCCTCTGCCACATGTTCTCCGGTTCCTGCCTTCAATACTTTCCCGATCAAGACAGTCGAATCATTCGGCCAACGGGCAATCTGCAAAGGCTGTTCGTTCATGAACAATTCGGTCCAAGCCGCACTACTGGGACGACCAAAACCAGACGGACGCAATCCTTGCACATCTATTCCCAACTTCCGTAAATCCAATTCGCGTACAACGGAACTCACCTGAGGCTGCAACCTAACCTTCACATCCGGATTCGAAATCTTCTTCAAACGACTCAAAGCGATTGTCCGACCACCCGAAACAGAAACGGCTTCCTTTCCATAAGGTTTTATCCGCAAAGAAGCATACAAACCTTTTCCTATTTCCACTGTTCTATCCAACTCATAAGCACCGCCACGCAATACAATCTCTACATCTGCATTCTTTTTTTGGCTAGCCTTATCAACGGCCGCCTGAATCGTTCGTAACGGTTTCTTCAAGCTACCATCTGCCTTATCGTTTCCTCGCGGAGAAACATAGATCTGCTCTTGTGCATACAAACTCAGACTTCCTACCATACAGAGAACACTCATCCAAAATTTCCTTTTCCCATACATAGCAAACTCATCCCCTTTATAAGTTAATTATAAAATATTTATCCGTTTCCTTCAATCATTTCATTCGCTCCAAACGATACAAATACCCATTCTTTTCTTTTGCTACATGAACTACCCGAAACAAGGTTATAGCTAGATCCGGCTTCATTAGAAAATCAAAAGCAGATCCCGATAAAGAGATCTTGTCAACATCTTGATGCCCTGGTAATACCGTAACATGATCAGCTGTCAATACAAGCAACGAATCCAGAACCTCATCGTTTAAACGAAAATCAACAGACTCCCGAACGAACAAAAAGTAGCGGTATTCTTTCGCATCATAAAGAGAATCAACTTTCTCCAATCTAAAATTAAAAACTTCAAGACCTTGCAAATACCATTGTGTCCCCTTTATCCATCCTGAAACAAAAAGATCTTTACTGCCAATCCAATTACCTATCCCAATTAGAACCAGACTGAATAAAAGACCTATAATCACCCATTGTTTTCTTCTCATAATCAAACAGAATCCATGTAAGACCAAGAAGAGACCTATCCAGAACTTTTAGTGAAGTACTGGATAGATCTCCTGAATAAACAAAGATAATTCTTTTTATCCAAAAAACATCTCCTTTTATTCCATTTCATTTTTACCTGCCTTTTCAGGTTGTTTTCCAAATATCTCTCTTAATTTCTGAATATCAAACTTAGGTCGGCGATCATAATAATAAAGGCCATTTTGTTCCAGCTCCACATCCGTCAATTGCGTATAACAATAACCTCCGATAAAAGGATACATTTTTAGGACCACATTCACCAAAGAAGTTACTTTCTTGTAATATTCTTCTTCCGTTGCTGATCCTCCATATCCCCAACCTCCTTGATTCGTATTGAAAGAGACACCGCCAAATTCATCAAACAAATAGGGACATGAGCCATCATAAACAAACCAACGTGTTTCATGATTGTCAAACCGGAAATTTGAACCCGTGTTATACAAAACACGAGGATCTTCATTAAAACGATGCCCAGGGAATAGTTTCCCTTCATTCCATAAATCTTTATACAAAGAAACAGAATCTTGATTATACAAATGAGATGATACGATATCGGTCTTATAATGCGTACCTCCTGAATTAGTTAACACCGGACGTGTCGGATCAGCCAATTTTGTCGCATCATAGAGTTGTGCCGAGAAACGAGGGAAATAAACTTTATCCACGTTATTTTGCTCGTTTAAGGGAACCCACATGATAATGGACGGATGATTCCGATCTCGTTTCACCACCTCCAACCATTCCGGCATAAAGATCGATCCGGCAATAGGAAGATTATAATCTAGTCCCCAACTATTCATCTCTCCACAAGTAAGATAGCCCAACTTATCTGCCCAATAATGGAAACGTTCTTCAAACACCTTCTGATGTAAACGGGCTCCATTAAAACCAATAGCCTTCGACAACAATATATCATTCTTTAGAGCCGAATCGGAAGGAGCGGTCCACTGACTTTCCGGATAATAGCCCTGATCTAACACCATCCTTAAATAATAAGGCTCATTATTCAAGTACAACCGATTTCCTTCTGCATGAATTTTACGCATTCCTACATACGAATGAACCTGATCTACCACATTCCCTTGTTCATCCAGTACTTCATAATCTAAATCATAGAGAAAAGGAGATTCCGGGCTCCACAGTTTTGCCTTTTTCACCGGTAAAATCAGCGGAGTACTTTCCGAAGCCGTAATCGTCTTTTGAACAACAACCTTTTCTCCATCTCGCAAGATAGCCCGTAATCTTGTACCACCTAAACTATAAAACATCGGATTAACAATTACTTGAGCATTGTCTATATCAGTAATCACCTGTACTGATTTTAAAGCTTTGGGATGAACAGCTTCCATCCAAACAGTCTGCCAAATTCCTGTCGTTCTCGTATAATTACAACCATAAGAGGAATAATGCGTTGATTGCTTTCCCACGGGCTGAACTCTATTTCTCAAGTCACTCTTGACGTATAGAACAAGAGAATGTTGATTTCCCGGTTTGACAAAATCCGTTAAATCCACTGAGAAAGAAGAACTACCACCAAAATGACGATCTACGAACTTCCCATCCACATAAATTTCAGATTCATAATAGACACCACCGAAGTTCAGCAGGATTTTCTTCTCTGACCACTCTGCCGGTATCTGGATATTCCGTTGATACCACAAATGTTCTATGAAGTCCGTATATCCTACTCCCGACAACTTACTTTCTGGTGAGAAGGGGACCAAAATATTACCTTCAAAACCTTTGGATTCTTTAAAATTCCGTTCTATGCCTGTTCCACTCGGATCTATCTGATAACTCCAGGTCCCATTCAAATTGATCCATTCCGTTCGTTCAAATTGTGGACGAGGATATTCCTCACGCGGAACTGACGCAAACAATAAAAACGCCGAAATACTCAAAACCCATGTCAAAACTATTTTTCTCATCCTTGTTCTCTCCTATTTAATCAAAAAATAATCAATTCCCAATTGACCTGTTTTCTTACATACAAATTGTATATCCAACGCATTATTAACAGGTTTATGTACTCCCAAATCAATCGTTGTTACAGCTGAATGTTCCGATAGCAAATTTACCGTCCTTACCAAAGTCCCGTTTACAAGAATATCAAATTCACCACACGCATTTCCCGTAATCAGACAAACCTTTAATGGCACATCATTAAACAACTCCGTCAGACGGACATTCACCGACTTACCTTCTTGGATAAACTGATAACATTTGGCTTCGCCATTACTCAATTCACCCCAAACATCCATTTTTTCTACTGGCCGAACAGCATCTCCCGACTGATAGGTTTCCAGATTTTCTGCTTCTATCGCACCCGGGTAAATATACCGATCCGCCTTACATTTCTCATTATAGGCTTGTAACTCCTGTAATGTCATGATTTTACGAGAGGCCATTTCCGGCAAGGGTTTCCTATTACAAGAAGCACCTGGTTTAGCATACCAATAGGTATTCACCGCATATTGCAAATGGAACCAACTGGTTCGGTTGGAACCCGAAGACTCTATATTGAAATCCAACTGCCGATTAAAAGGAATAGCATCCAACACGCGTGTTCTTGTACAAGTATTATATCCCATAGAATTAGGAGCTGCCACTCGGACATTACTTAAAAATGGTGTATAAAATTCATCCTCTGGATTAGGCACAACGCCTCCGGCCCAACCATAATAATCCTCCGTTCCGGTGCCAAACAACGATGGGAATGTATCATCATCTACATACACCTTTTCATCACCTTCTCCCCACCAGCCTTCTTCCGGATTTAATACCGTAAACTGATCACCGACATAAATTCCCTTTCCCTTCACATTAACCAGATTATAATCGAACAACGGGAAACCAGGTGTAGGGTCATCCATACGCCAAGATGAATGGAAATACATAGACCGATCATTCCAGGTATAAGGCATTACCTTAGCTGTTACTGACATCTGTATGTCTTGTTTTCCCATGTTTTCTATCTCCAGCTCTGCGATATGTTGATAAGGCATAATCCACCGGCAAATCATGGTTCCATCTTCCTGTACGGCTCTTTCCCACATCTGATAAGTTTTCAATCCAACTCCTATGTTAAAGAAGTCCCCTAACGGAGTCCAAACAGTCTGTTCTCCATCAAATGAGATCTTCAATACCGTTGAACGTAATGCTTGGTCAAAATCTTCTGCATCTAATTGGAATACCAACTGTTCAATGGCTTTCTGCTTTTTCCGGATAAGCAACGTTTCTTTTTCTTGTGGCCGCAAAGTCTTATGAAAAGAATAAGCTTCCGTATTTTTTGTAGAAGCCAAATCTCCGTACACTCCTCTTTCCAAAACGTGCCCTACACTGTCAATCAATATTTGCGATTGATTATACTCATCCATACTAAAAGTCCGGACAGATGTACCTTGAGGATAACTTCTATAACTGATAATATTATAAAATACCTTTTTATCCATCGTCACTTTACAACTTTTTGCATAAGGGATCGGCAAATAGGAATTACCGGCACGGCGGGTTTCCATCGCAAACGGAGGTTTAACAAAAGACTCACCCTTGACAAACTCAAAAAAGTTACAATTAATCGTCGGCTCTTCTTCCCCATCTAAATAAATCTTCAGATTGGCGCCTGTCGTATCATCCAGTCCATAATAGAAACAAACAGCCCATATTTTCGTAATAGCCCCAGGACCTTTGTCTTCCATTAATACCCATTCTGTTTCTCCTTCCCGGTTCTTTTCCGTACGAATACAAAAGACGCCATCCGAATCGGCAAACCAGCCAGGTTGATCCGGAGAAACAGAAGCCCGGTTATAACTGCTCGCCTGCATTGCTTTATAAGGAATTGACTCCGGATATTCTACCAATTGCTTCCGGTCCACCATTTCCCGAAGTAAACTCTGCATACTTACCTGTTCCTGCGCATGAATGAAACATAAGTTTATTAATGCCGCAATTACAAATAGACAAAATTGATTTTTCATGATATCAAACTACATTTATCCGTCGTTACTTTTATTAATTACAAGTTGGAAATGCCGAGATCCTCAAACGCATAGCCCCCATAGGAACCAGTTCTATATCATCCACCTGTTCTGATTTTACAGCCGATTCATAAGGGAGAACACCACAAAGTTTATACTCATCTATCTTCCATTCAGGAACAATCCTACCTTTAGCTTGGAATACGAGTGGTATATTTTCAGGGGTAAACGGATTCACTCCCGGAGCTAATGTTTTCTTCTCTTTCAATGTCACTCCAGTTCCCAACTGTAACGCATAGTTCCATGATGATCCCGGATAAATTTCATAAGACGGCCAGTTTTCCACATCTGCACCTTTCTGCCATTGAGAATCCCAAATAGCCGTTTCCGTACTGTTCTTCTTCACATATTTTTCTTTGATCTTCAGTGATAAAGTCAAAGGACCATAATCCACACTGACACTATTCTTGTTCACCTGCCATTTTCTATATGAGATTTCCATCGGGAAGTTTACTTCTATCTTATCTCCATTTTCCCAAGTTCGCTGTAAACAAAGATATTTTCCCGAGCCAAAATCCATTTGAACCTTTTGGCCATTCACCTTTACATCTGCATCTTTCGTCCAACTGGGAATACGAATATAGAAGGGAAATACTACTGCCTGATCACTCGCTATAGTAAAAGAGATTTGAGAATCAAACGGATAATCAGTCTGTTCCCGAATCACAACCTCTTTACCATCAGCCACTTTCACTGTTGCCTCGCAACTATTAAAAAGTACAGCAGCCACTCCATTATCCGGTGTTGCCATTACCAAATGTTCCGCATAATAAGGCCATGCAAAGCCATGATTATGTTGACAGCAACGACTACTAAATGGATTCATGGCCAAAAAAGGACCAGCATTATCAATTCCTGGTTTATGATTCTCACTATCACTCATGACCATATTGGGAGAAGTAATATAACGTAATGACTTCATATCCGGCATTAGTGCCGCCGGATAACTGTTGAACGCTACATCTTCACAATTTTCCGCCCAATAAGGGTCACCCGTTATTAATAACATAATCTCATCCGAAGCCATCTGTTCTGCAAATCCACAAGTTTCCGTTCCTTGACGAGGATCAAAGAATCCCATGCGTGCATTTTCGTCTGCCCCAAACATACCACCAGGGACCTGACCAAAGGCACGACGAATCAGACTTTGCACATTATAGCTGGCAGATACATATTTTTCATCCCCGTTAAACAAATAATAAGTGGCAGGCTCTCGAAAACACTGAGCCACATTCACATTATGCCAGTTCGGAAGCTCGGTCGATTTCGTCCAATCGGCAGTATTTCGATGTAACTTATCTGCTAACTTCAACAGTTCCTGATCTCCTGTCCGATTATACAGCCAAACTACACTCCAAAGATTATCACCACCACGGCTATTTTCCCAATACGACTCCAAGAATTTCTCATCCGGAACAGTCAGTTGATAATGAAAATAACGAGTCATAAAACCAAGTACCCGCTCATCCGAAGAATATTCATAATACGATTGTAGGATCCACAATGCTACCATATTGGGCCAAAAATCTTGCGCACCATCCACTTCCGTATAAGGGCCAAAATTTCCATCTTCTCGCTGGCTAGCTAGAATCGCTTCAATCCAAGTTTGCGTTTCTGCCAACAAATGTTCATCCTTTAATAAATACGCCAATCCGGCATACCCTCTTAACCAATACGGGACTTCTTCCCATCCCCATTTACCTCCAGATTTCAACCAGGCATTATCATCTTTTTGTAACCACGCACTGATTTCCCCCAAATGTCCGTTTAAACCATCACGCTGCAATTCCAACATAGTCCGCAACCAACCTTCCGGGCGAATACTACCCGTTGGTAATTTAATAAACTGTTGAGGCTGTAATGGTTCTCGATTACTTATATAATTCGCATTAACCGTCTTAATCGGCATTCGATCCACCATGCCCCCTTCCTGTTCTGTCGGAACGGAAGAACAAGAAGAAAGCAATAATACTAATGCTAATGAATAAATCTTCTTCATAACAATTATTATTTTTCAATCATACTTTTAATCAAGTCAATTTCTTTTTGATCATATGGCGCATAATTTCCCTTAAAAATATCATGCAGCCATTCTCCCGTATAAGGCAATTGTTCCGGACGATGCCCCCACGGTAAATGTGTTTGTGTTTTTCCATTTACCAGTCCCCACATAATATTACCTACATTTGCTTTCTTAAAGACTGGTAAAATATCAAGAATATATGATTTTGCAACCCGATTCATCCATTCAGTACAAATTACCGGACGTCCAAATTTCAAAAAGTAGTTCATTTTCTTTTCTGTTTCCTCCTTTGGAGCATAACAATGAAAAGTAATGATATCTGAATTTTCTATTAAAAACTCATTCAATTTCTGATTTTCATTCCACATTCCAGCAGTCAAAGGCTGCGTCGGATTTATTTCCCGTGCCCATTTAAAGACTTTATAAAGTAAAGGGAAACTTCTTTCTGGAAAATTTGTATTTGTTGGCTCATTATACAAATCCCAAATAAATATACGATTATCTTCTCTAAATCGAAACAAAATATCCTTAACATAACGTAAGTTCGATATAATAAAAAGATATCTGCTTAAA
>ULTX01035993.1_pt1 | contig 16280 bp, 25 predicted proteins | sample 1958041 | NCBI WGS metagenome assembly ULTX01 (sample SAMEA4835747, study PRJEB28245) | human gut metagenome | biome: gut microbiome; material: fecal sample | place: Denmark | collected 2008
ATCACAAACCTTAAAATCAATTAGTGCCGTAAGGTTATTTTTTGCCTTCCCTTCCCTAAAACAGAAAAAGTTTTGGGGCACAGGATTATGGAGTAAGGGTACTTTTTATGGGACGGCCGGAAGCACTTCGGAAGAAAATATTAAAAAATATATTGAACAACAGTTAAAAAAATAAGAATATATAATAACTTAAATAAAAAACCCCACCATTCATCTTACCAGACAAGCTGGTAAGTTTTCTGGTGGAAATTAATAAAAATGCAAGATAATACTTTTAAAAAATTTGGTACTACTTTGGAATTATTTTCTTACGGAGTAACTCCGAAAAATATTTCTTCTGAAGTAATTGAACAATATAATAATGCAGATAAAGCTGCTGAGCCTGATTTGGTAGATCATGTATATACCAAACTCGCTGCTTCGTTTGCGGATCTACTTAGGGTTACAGATAATTATGAGTATGCTCCGGAAATTTTGGTGCTTACTAAGGTTGCATCTGCAAACAGTGACCAATGGAATAGTTATTATCATAATGTAGTAAAAACTTGCATTAATGCTTCTATTGATTCCGTTAGTGGTATGTACAAACATGCAAGCAATCCTGCTCTTGGAGCTGCAGCAAAAGCATTACCTGGCGTTGTGGGAGGTTTGCCAGGTCTGGCATTAGCAGCAATTCCAATTATCGGAGCATTATTATCCGGATCCGCGTACTTTGCAGAAAAAAGTGTCAATGAAGACTCTGCAGATGTAGAAAAACAAAAAGCCAAGAATATAGCCTATAGAACTTTAGCTGCAGACGTTGTTCGTAGATTACGAGATGAAGGGCTGTCTATAGGTCCTGAAGATAACTATGAGTCTTAATGGAATGTCTAAAGAAGATCTATCCAAACTTGAAGATTTAGAATCTCCAGGCGAAGGGATAGGAGAACTTGCCCAAGTATCTAATGCCTTAGCTGCTTCAGATGTGATAATAGATGCATCACGGACTGTATCTGATGAGAATTTATCCAGTCAGGCAAAATCTGTAGAATTAATTGATTATACAAAAGATTTAATTAATAATGATGAGAACAACATATCTGCAAAAGCTACTTCAGACACTGTGCCAGTTTATCCTGAATGGAATAAAATGCCGGTAATTAAAAACCAATTGGAACAGTATCCAAATTTATGTGAGAGAGTTAAAACTTGTGTATCAGTTTTAGACTTTAAAAATTCGGAAGACGTAGAACAATATCAATCACTTTTAAACCAAGCGCAAGGAGAATCTGCTTGCATAAAGCTACGCAACAGTATCATAAAATTTTCTGAACAAACCGGTAATTTTATTGCTTTAGTAATCTTTGACACATTTAAATTTAAAAGGCCTTTATAAACATGAATATCTCAGATTATAACATTTTGTCCACAATTCTCACGGCTGCAGCTGCAGGCGGAGGAACTAGTCTTTTACTTAATACCATTTCTGAACTACGTGATTTACAACGAAAACGTAATTTAGAAAAACGTATAACAAAGCGAGTAACAGGAACAACAGCAGATACCACAGATGAAGATTTAAAAAATCTTTTAATAAAAGATGCTTTAGAGGATGATAATGTCAAACACGCTGCGGAAGAAGATCGCCATGGAGATGCCTATACTGTAATGGCAAACGTGTTGGGAAGTATTCTTGCATTGGGAGCTTCTTATTATGGTGCAAATAAGCTATATAATTCTGTAAAAAAGAAACTATTACAGGATGAAGGGGCTGACATTACAAAAGATTATTATGACCAGTTATTTCTTTTGAAGAAGTTACAAGATCAAAATATTGTAACTGGACGTACGAGAAAATACGGCTCTTTTGCAGGCGCTTTAGGAGGTCTAGGTGGTATTTTACTCTTAGGGGGGTTGGCTTCGGCAATTATGACACGCCAAATTTTAAAGGATAAATATCCATTATTAAATACTTCTAACGCATACGATGAGGCTTTAAAAATTGTCCCACAGCCTGCATTAGAATTTGCAGATGATCGTAAGTTAAGGGAACAGAATGAACTTGATAAGAAAGAACTTTTACGAAATTTGGTTGAAGAAACTTCGGAAGACAATGAGGAAGCTTCTTTAAAGTTAGCTTCTACTGTTAAAGATTTGCTAGCTGATGAAGTAAATGAGAATATTCTAAAATTAGCTTACTACTCAGAAAATGAATGTGCAGATAACCTTGGCATACAGAATATTGTACATAGTGTAGCTAACGGACATAGAAATTTATTAAAACAAGCTAATACTATCGAAGAACTTTTTGACATTGCAGACAAATGTGCTTTGACTAAGTTTGCTTCTGCAGAACCTTTGAAAATTCAGTTGGCTTTTACGGCAATCGCTAAAGATCCAATGCTGAAAGAAACAGTTATTCCTGCAGCAGGTATACAGGTGTTACATGCGTATCCACTGCAAAATAAATTAGCTTCTTTAATAGCTGAGGAAGTGGATAATGATTTTGCAAGATCTGATATGTCTGTTATTTGTGCTGTTAATAATTTGTTAAGCAGGGCGCACGCTTTTGCACCATTCCGCAAAGAAGCAGCTGAAAAGTTAAAGCAGGAAGACAAACTTGATAAAATTTTTGATTATCCTTTTGATAACGGCTTGACAACCTTTACTCAAATCTGCAGATTTTTGGATAATTAATCTGCAGGGTTTGGTGTAAGTTTAGAAGTAGTTGATATTTTAGAGAAGTATATAAGTTAGATTTCAATAAATATTTGAGAACGGTGATGAGAAAAAAGGAAAAACTAATTTTTGAAGGGATCACATTTGATTCTGAAGAAGAAATTCAGTTTTACATTTTTCTACGTGATGCAAAAAGACTTGGGTTAATTGTAGATTTTCAATATCAACCCGAGTCTTTCTTGTTAGTTCCTAAAGCTACAGAGGATATAATAGTTAATTTAAAGTCAGGTAAGCAAAAAGTTAAAACAAAAGTTGTTTATCGAGAGCATAGCTATACTGCGGATTTTTGGGTTAAAGTAAACCCTGAAAAGTTTTATAATTCAGTAATTCTTAATAGTTCAAAAATACGATTGATAGATGATGAATTTTATGTCGATGTAAAAGGTGATTATAATCGTCATGGGGGAGATAGAATTTTTCCAATTCATCAAAAGTTAGTTTTTTGGAAGTATCATAAATATGTAAACAAAATTGTACCTGATGAGTTTTTCCAGTCTATAGGGTTTATTCCTGAAGAATTACGTTGGATAAAAAGAAGAAAAGTAAAAACTTTAAGACCTAAATATTTAAATTTAAGGTCTTTAGAAACAATTTTTGAAAACAACCAAACACAAACCAACATAGGATTTTTGCCTACTGTTGAAACTTTTACCGCATAATGTCAGAAAAAATTGTTGTTAAAAAACAGCTTTTAAAAGATTTTAAACCTACTTTTAAATCCAATGGTAGGGTAATGGTTTTAAAAGATAAAGTTACTGAAAGCGGAGACATAATAACAGATTTATTTAATTCTTTCGGTAATCTTTCGATTAAAAATGATACCCCTGTCACAGGGGTTATAGTGTATATTCCTGACAATGTAAATAAACAAAGCTTAGGCATTGAAGTAGGCGACAGAATTTTATCTGTGCATAATAAAGTTATTTATATATCAGATCAAGAGCAACAGTTGTTTTTAGTGTTAGAAGATGATATCTTGGCAAAGATTCCTATTGATTTAGAATTGGATTTTGTAAACATGAAGAAGACGGACGTAGGATCTGAAGATGATTACTACGGATTTAATCAAAAGAAACATAGAGATCAATTTGAAGACTAAATTACATATGGAAAAAGTATCAGCAAAGGAAGAACAGGCAAATTATTATAAGAATGTAATGTTGCCAACTTTAAACGATTATTGGCAAACCGTTAAAGGATTGGCATATTACGATTATCCTCCTGCAATTACATCGGAAAATATCGGAGCTTTATATTTCCCAAGATTGTTTTTAAAAGATAGGGATAGCGATTTGGGGAAGGTGTTTATTTCCGTGTTGAAAAAAGACGGAGATAGAATCCCTGATACTCCTTTGCATAGTTATCCGATTGTGCAAATAAAAGAATTTGTTAAGTTTTTAACTAAAAAATCAGCTTAAATTTAAAACTTGCGGATACAGAAGATTTAATGTTATATTTTTAGACAAGTAAAATTATGTCCCAAAATTTTGTTAAAGATACAGCAAAAGATCTTCTGTATTCCGCATTGTTAAAGTGCGGTTATAAAAAGTATGCAGACTCAAAAAGCCCTTCAATTAAGTCTCAAGGGTTAAGATCTGATCGTTTTAATTCTATGTTGGCAGAATGGAAACAAAAACGGGCGGATGAAGCTGCAAAGGCAGAGCAGGCTGCGCTCGAGGAACAAAAATCTAAAATGGAAAATAGTGCGCCACCTTCACAAGATCCAGGTCCTCAAACACCTGCAGATCAATGGAAACAAAACGTATCAAATTTTGCCAATACACCACAAAACCTAGGCACAAATACAAAGCCAGCTCCGGCCAATTCTCCTCAAGATGCAGGGTTACCTACACCTCCAAGTACACAGTTGCCACCTAAAACGTCGCCAAATATGAAAGTTGCTAATCAAAATATAGTATTTAAGTGGAAAGTTAATTTCAATGAGTAGTGCAGTATTATCAAAGATTTTTCGTAAATTACCGTCTTTATTAGGATTTGGTTTAGGTGGTTATGCGGGCCATAATATGGCTCAATGGGAAAATGCGCATTTATACTCTAATGATACCACTAAATCCTTAGCTGATTTAACCGGTACAGGAGTTGGCGCATTAGGTACGGCTGCATTGTTTAGCCCTGCCCATCGCGCTACTGGTTTAAAGCTTTTGGGAAGTTTAATGGGTCCAAAACAACTTGGTTTATACGGAATTGATAAATTTACCCAAGGTATTAATGCGGTAGAGGACTACACGGATATTCAGAATGAATTGGCGGATAAAAATGTTGAAATTACAAAAAATCAATTAGAGGCCGCACTGCAAAATAAAGAAATTGCGTCAATGTCTAATGAAACATCAAAAAAATGGTTGGATTTAGCAAATAAAGGCTTGCCATACATTGGAGGTTTAGCAGCTCTAATTACAGCTTTATATGCATATAATTCCTTTAAGAAAAATAAGGGCAATGGAAATGTAGCGTTTCAAATTCCTGAAGAAAAATTATCGCCTCAGTTTTATAGTAGATTAGGTAGAGAAATTTTATTTAAGGATCGTGATGAGAACGGTAGAATTATAAAGAGGAAGTATATCAAACAAAATGATATAGAGGATTATACATTACCGGAATATAATGAAGCTGTGGAGAAGATTGCTTCGGTTTTAAATATAAAGCGAGCAGCAAATCTTACTAAAGATACAAGACAATTGGTAAATAATGTTAATAATTTAGCTGAAGACATTAGAGTTCCAGAAGCAAAGGCAGAGACTATAGGGCAAGTTATTGAGAAGCATCCTTCCAATAAAACATGGGGAGGATTTGTGGCTAACAAATTAAATAAATATGGTCCGTTTGCCTTGGAGTACTTTGGATTAATTACACCTTCTGCACAAATTAGACAAAATGTAAGCTTTATTGATCAAAATGGACGTTCCCGTGCTGCTCCTTCTTTAACCGCAAGTTCTATGTATTCGGATCCTAGTGCTGTGGGTAGATTATATGAATATGCGCGTAATCGTATGGCAAAAGCAGGCAACCCCTATTTCACACATAGTTTAAGTTATCCGAATTTTGGATCTCAGTTCTTTTAAACTTAAAAAAATTCTCTTGACGTAAGCGCAGATTTTTTAGAATCTGCGCTTAACTTTTTAATACTATGATTAAAGAACTCGAACTAAAAGCTCCGAAAGGAAAAATTATTGTTAGGCAGCTGCAAGCTGCGGAGATGGAACGTGAAGGGATTATTATCCCAGCAGGTAAAACTTTTTATAATAAAGAGGCTTTAGTGATTTCCATAGGAGATATGGATAATGGTGAATTTAAAGATATAAATTGTAATAATAAAAAACGTAAAAATATTTTAAAAGTTGGAGATCATGTCTTATTAAGCTTTATGCCTGTGGACAGATATGAAGCTTTAGGTCCTGATAATAAGAGATATTTTTATGCTACTATTAATCCCTGCCAAGTCCTTTTAATAGGACAAAACTTTGCTTAAGAACTTTATTAACTACTCACCAGATAAACTGGTGAGTTTTCTGGCTTAAACTTATAAACTCATAAATTTAATGGAACAGCAAACAATCAAAAAGAGAGGGCGTCCCGCTGGCTGTAGAAAGCAAGCAGACGGTACTTGGGTTAGGGTTATAACGCCCGAACCCAAACAATCACAATCATCTAAACCAAAGCCCGCACAGTCGGAATATGCATCTACACCTAAAAAACGAGGGCGCCCTTCAGGATATAGAAAAATGCCTGATGGTTCTTGGGTAAAGAAAGCACCCGAAATAATGCATACAAAAACGAATGTGTCTGTTAATAAGCGTGGCAAAAAGTCTAAGTCAAAAAATTCAAACTCAGACTTATTAATAGAAGCAGATTCAACTATATCACCTACAGCTGCAGATTTAAAATCTTCAAAAGATCATTCTTCAAATGTGTTTTCGTTTGTAAATATCGTTGTAGATATAAGTTTAAAAGATAAAGGAATATCTGACGAAGGTTTTATTCATAATGATTCCATATTTAAGCTATTTGCTCAGAAGTATAATTCTGAAACTCCTATAGAATTTTATTTAGATGATCCTTATAATAGTTTAACCGAAGAAGAGTATTCCAATTTTTATGATTGGTTAGAAATTGAAGGGTATTTTAAGCGAAATAATGTAAGCATTACTTCTTCCGCAAATGGATCTTCAGCTAAAAGGTTGTTTACTTTAGTTTTAAAAGGGGGCATACCTTTCTTTATTTTATGTCCTGTAGTTTGTCATCAAGACGGTTCTTATAATATTAAAATTGGCGGAATTGTACAGAATCAGATAGCTAATTCAAAAGCCACATCCCTATCAGGAATTTGGGGGATATTTCCCTCAAAACATTTAAAAACTTTATCTTCTGAATCTAAAGCTTTGATTTCGGATCTAAGGTTTACGCCTGTGGGTTTTTACGCTTCAACTCCTTCATTTAATAATGATCAATTTGAAGTGTTTTTTGATGGATTGGTAGTTGAACTTGGTTCAAAGGCACACTCGAAAACTTTAGTAAGTTTGGAAATAGATGACATGGTTCCTGCAAATGTTGAATCAACAGCGGTGCCACATACTGTTTCGACATTGCTTGCAGAGTCTCATGATTTAGAGAATTCAGATGACCAAGAAAAGGTTTCCAATGAAGAAGATACTGATGATTACGAGCTAGATGATTATAAGTTAAAAATATCGCATAAAAAAATTAATGATTTTGTTTTAGAGGAAGACGGTGTTTATAGGCGTCGTTTTAAGGATAGAGCCAGTAACTATGTTCCTGCAAATCATAATGATATTTATTATGATGATACGAACATAGAAAGAGACAACTATCAAGAAATCGGAGAAGGTCATTATAGAAGTGTTAATCATCAACTAAGTGATGATGTAGATTTTGATTCTTGGGACTAATTTGCATAATTTTCAAACACAAAATTAAAAAGGAATAAAATGCGCACTCTTAAAGTTTCACTAAGACGGAATAATTCTACTGTTGCAGTTTTTGATTATGAGGATGATAAAAAATTAGTGTCAGATGCTGAGGTTGTTGGATTGAAATCAGGGGTTCTTGTAGGAGGATTTGAAAAACCAGCAGGTACTAAACCAGTTAAATAAACATAGTAAGTTTTAAGTCATATCTAAAAAAAGCTATATCAAGGGGACAATATCCCCTTGATATTTTTTATGTTAATCTCATCAACCTAAAAAAATGAAGACTCAATTAGATAAAATAATAAAAGACATTAAGGAATCTCAAAATACTTTTCCTAATAAAGCTTTAAATAAATATAAGATACAGTTTATAAATGCTTTAAAAAAGTATGGAGAAATACATGTATCCATAATGGATAAAGAAGATTTTGGTTTATGGTCATGTGATGACCATGGTGACACTATAAAAGTTTCGGGGGACAAAGCATATAATTCTTACAATGATGACTTACCTTTGACATGGGTAGTTAAGCCTGTAAGATTAACATATTATGACTATACTCAGGAAGAATATGAAGGTTCTAATAGATATCCATTCACTTTGTTTGCTATGCACTTGCATGGAGACGTAAGGGCTAACTACTCAACTTGTGCCATTTTGCCTTACAATGTAGATAGGCTATTTTCAATACTGATGGATGACGAAGATTTTAAATATTTTATTAAGTCTCCTAAAGGGTTTAGTTTATGGCAAGAGCCTACACAACTATCCGGTCACATAATGTATTCTACAGCAGAAGAGCTTGAAGATATTTCTTTATGTAGCAGTAAACAAGATTTACTTGACAGAGGACTTCCAAATAAAGTATTAAGAGCCATAAAAAATGATCCTTTATTAGGATCCTATTGTAATTTTTAGTTATGGACAAAAACAATAAACCTGAATTGATTATTAGAGAACGAGAAGATCCGTTTAAGTATCAAATTTTGGAAAGATTGGAATCGTTAGATTTCTCGATTAAAGAATTAACCAAAGTTGTTAAGTCATTGAAATTTAATTTAAAGAAACATTTTAAGTTTAAAAGAAAAGATGCGATTTTTCAAATCGCCACTTCAAGTCAAACGGATTTGGATAAACTGAATCAAACGAAATGAGGTTTTTGCTTTATCTTATTAGATGGCAACTTTCTTCGATTATTTTAATTCCAGTTATTGCAACTATAGCAGACCCTGTGTGGTCTGCTATAGTTGGTAATTTAATCGGAGGATGTATTTTTTTCTTTATTGATAAACATATATTTAAAGGAGATTTTAACCTATGGAGACACAAGAAATAGAAGGAACGCATTCTGGACAATGCCCATTTTGCCACGAAGAAAACATCAATTATACTCAGCCTGCCGAGATCGATGTGGATAACCAACTATTGATTTGGAAAGGCGTGTGTGAGGTTTGTGGCGCTGAAATTCAAGAAATGTACCCTTACGGATATTGGAAAACCGTGGCCGTTGTCAAAAAATAAAAACTTATGAAAATTATATCACCCAGTGTTGAGCTTTTAGGATATTCAAAATTAATTGACGATAATTCCGAGGAATCACCAATGAAATTATTGGAATTGGCGATAAGGAATTGTTATAAGTCTGAAGACAAGATTACCGAAGATTCTTGGCAAAAGATAATAAAAATTATTTTGGATAATAACCATACTTCTACACTAGAACATGTGTCTTTTACGTTTCGCATAATAACATCAAGAGACATTTTGCAAGAAATTGCACGACATAGAATTGCGTCGTACTCAGTCGAAAGTTCGCGTTACGTGAATTACGGAAATAGCAAAAAAGGATTAACCTTCATTCGTCCTGCTTGGGTATCTCAAGAGCAGTTGGATAAAGCTATATCTTTACTGGACACCTTCTCAGATTCCTCGAAAGTACTATATGCTGTAAATGATTCATTTATTACCGATGATATCAAGGCAATTTGCAATTGGTACATGGATTTGCAACAAGCTGAATTTTCGTATAATTTTAAGTTAGATAAAGGCTGGAAACCGCAACAAGCACGAATAAGTTTGCCTGGATGTACCAAGACGGAAATCGTTATGACCATGAATATAAGGTCATTGCTAAATTTCTTACAGTTAAGGACATCCCCTCAAGCGCATCCGGATATGCAGGTAGTAGCTAAACTAATGCAACAAATCTTACAAGATAAGTATCCAGTTATATTTGATAACCAACAAGAACAAGATAAAAAGAATGAAAAAGTATAACATTATTTACGCTGATCCTCCCTGGACATATCAAGATAAGAACTGTCAAGGTGCTTGTGCCCGTCATTATAAAACAATGACGGATTCCGAATTGCAGTCACTCCCAATTAAAGATATAGCTGCGGATGACTGTGTATTGTTTATGTGGGCTACGTATCCCAAACTAAAAGAAGCCTTAGACGTTATTGACGCTCGGGGATTTAAATATAAAACCATAGCTTTTCAGTGGATAAAACAGAATAAATCTGGAGACGGATTATTCTTTGGATTAGGAAGGTGGACTAGAGGCAACAGTGAACCTTGTTTATTGGCAACTAAGGGTAAACCTAAAAGGATTAGCCCAAATGTATCACAGCTTGTGTTTAGTCCATTACGCAATCATTCGCAAAAGCCTGATTGTGTAAGAGATAAAATTATAGAATTAGTAGGTGATTTACCTAGAGTAGAATTATTTGCTAGAAATAAAGCTGATGGTTGGGATAGTTGGGGAGACGAAATAGATTCTGATATCAGCTTTGACTTAAACGATAATAATAAAGGTGAGTAATGAATAGTATAAACAGTAATAATTTCAAAAAGTTTGCAGATCATCCTTTGGCAAACCAAAACACAGTATTGAAAAGCCATAAGTTTATATAGATTAGGCATCATCAATAGGTTATAAAGCAAAGGAGTTACGAAAGGAAAATAGATATGATGGTAAACTACTACAACGAAATTTTTGTATCAAATGCATTTAAAACTAAAGACAATAAAAAAGTAAGAGACGTATTAAGATATTTATTTGAGGATACTTATATAGATAATCAGGATCGTGTTATCTTTGGTCAGCTAAATAGAGGTTTCTTTGATCCTTATGAAATCTTATTGTTTAAGGGTGATAAGCTAGTAGCTTCCTACACTGAAGGACTTGATGATAAAGAGGATTATATACCTGAAGGCGAAGACGAATCCGAATTTAAGGAGATAACCCTTTTAGAATTTCTGCAGGATATGCTATTAGATGGCGAACATATAGTCGTTAAAGTTATCTGTTGGGAAAAGCTTAGGGATATTGGAGGATTTACTTTTGTGATAGATAAAAATAATTGTCTGTCAAAGGGATTAGAGGAATGTAAAATAGATTTGTTTAGGAAATTAGGCATTAACCAATAATTAAGCTTATTACGTTTTATGAAAAGAGGAATAAAACATTATTAACAGCACAAAATATAGAAAGGAAAAAGAAATATGAATACATATCAATTACGTTTTAGTTGTACTACAGCTACGGAATTATATTACGGAGATGCTACAGTAAGGGCTAATAGCTTGGAAGAAGCTAAAGGAAAGCTAGAAGAAACATTATTGGCAGGAGTTAGTGACTCCGAGGATGTCCAATGTGTGTATGATTGTTATGGAGAAACCTGTGAAGATACTTTTAATGTTGATTACATTGATGAAGTGAAACCAGGGGAGGATAACCAATAATTTAATATAAAACCCAAACAAAAGGAATAAAATATTATGGAACAAAAATACTATAAAATTTTAACTTCAAAAAATACCTCGCTTGAAAGAGGGTTTGATTACACCCCCTATCTCCCAGAGAATGGAAAGCCAGGAAAGGAAACACCATTTATTATGAACCCGATTCCCTGTAGTAGAGGGTATCATGTTACGCCTAATTGGTTAAAGTATTCAAGAGTACGAGATCTAGATGATATAAAAATATATGAGGTAGAGACTATCGGCGAGTCATTTGATTTGCCATTTAATTTTGGAAAAGAACCTACTTTTATAATTTCATGTAGTTCAATTCGTTTTTTGAAAGATATCACGTCTGAATGTAAAACCTTATTGAAACAATTCAAGGAAAAGAACCAAGGTTCATTTAACATAGGCGAGAATAACACAGGAGACACAAACGAAGGAGATTATAACTCAGGCAATTCGAATAAGGGAGATTATAATGCAGGAGCCTCAAACATAGGCACCAATAACACCGGAAATTTTAACGCAGGTTCATACAATTCCGGGCATCATAATACGGGAAATAATAATACGGGAACTGCAAATCTTGGGAATTACAATGTAGGCACTGGCAATATAGGTGATAAAAATTGCGGAAGTTTTAATGTTGGTTCTTTTAATGTTGGGGACTTTAATATAGGAAATCGTCATATTGGATATTTTAATATAGGTGTCTCTAATATTAAAATGTTTAATAAAGAAATAGATATTCTCCCAGAAGACATACAGTTTCCGCGTTGGATAACTGTAGATGATCCGTTTTCATCTATGTTTAGTAAGAGGGAATTAAGATCGCGATTTGAAAACGCAGATAATGATGATATCTACCGTACAATTAATCTTCCTAACTTTAACTACGCTATCTTTGAGAAAATAACTGGTATCTCAAAGGAAGATATTGATAAGAAATTAAGTGGGGTTACTCTTAAGGATAATGAATTAAGTGAACATAAAAAAATTAAGGTAAATCTCAATGAAGACTTTACAGAGCTAAAGCCTTGTCCATTTTGTGGTAGCAAGAATATAGAATTAAGTGCTGAAGAATATTATGATAAAGACGTATTTTACATTGTTTCTTGTAATAACTGCGGGGCTAAGATCGAAGGCTCCGGCAGAAATAAAGAAGCTGCAGAAGCTTGGAATACAAGGTGTGAGTAAATGTTAATTTAGGTCTACGCAAAACAACAGATTAAATTAATGCTCAAATTTTAAAACATAAGAAAGGAAAAATAAAAAATGGAAAAGGATTATTTGGTTGAATTTCATTATTCTCAGGAAGTTATTTGTACAGGACAGGTTGTTATACGTGCTAAGTCTAAAGAAGAAGCTGAACGTATTGCTTATGAGAAAGATTATGACTGCGAATTTGATGACATACTTGATGACCCAGAAGTTGTGGCAAGTGATTTTGTTATTGAGAGCATCAGTCCTTTAAATGATGACAAATAAACTAACTAAATCCCAATTAAATAAAGTTAAGTGTATTGTTGAATCAAAGGCATATCAAGGAAGTTTAAGTTTTGCTAAAGAAGGGGTTACACCTAAAGATAAGCGATTTAATAGATATGCGAAACAATTATTAAAACGAGGGTTTGACGATTCAGAAACTTGGAACTTGGGAGCAGCTATGGCAAGATGGCTAATCCCAAGGCTAAAAAGGTTTAAAGAATTAAATGTGGGATACCCTGGCAGATTTGCTAAGTACAAAGACGGGTATGATAAATGGAAGAAAATTATAGACGAAATTCTTTGGATGTTAGAAGAAGAAGTGACTGAAAAAGAAGAAACCGATCTGTTCTATCAGTACAATAAACTTCCGCTTGCAGAGCGCCCAAGTTCTTTGGGTGAATGGGAGGAATGGAAGAAATATGAAAAACGCATGAATAAAGCTAAAAAATTATTTGGCGAATTTTGGCCACATTTTTGGTGGTAGTAGGGAAGCTTATTATGAGTAACAGAGCAAAATATAATGTTTGTGCGATATCAGACATACATTTTTTAGATCTATTTTGTGGTAAATTTTCTTCTTATGTAGACCCTCGTATAGATCTTGTGCTTATTGCTGGGGACATAGCCGACAGTTATGTCCCCAGCAATGATAAAATTCTTATAGATATGAAAATGCACATGAATCAAGTATATCTTGACAGTTCATTATCTACAGATGAATGCCTGATAAAAATTGATCAACTGAAAGATAAATTTGACAAATATTGCTTAAAGCGTTCAGCGCATAATGTAGCTAACTTTCTTTATGATCAGGTATTTAAAATGTTCCCAAATGCCCAGTTTGTATGTGCGATACGAGGCAATCATGACCGTTATTCTTGGAAAGATGTTAAGGCTCAAAGTAAAAATTATGCTAAAACCGCAGATAAGGTGAAATTGTTGGAAGGTACGGGTTTTATAACTTTACCTATGACAAAGTTAAATCAAGGTGATTCTCTTGACATCTTTTATAGCGAAATTGTTAGCGCCGATAAAACCTTTTTAAATGTGCAGCAAAATGAAAAAGTTAAAAATCGCATGACAACGGATGATAACTTTTTAAAGGCTTTGCAAAAAACTTGCCGTAAAAATAAAGATATAATGCCGGATATTGTTTTAACACATATGCCACCGTATAATATCATTTCTTCTAAAGTTTACACGCCATTGGGTGATTTTAGTACTGATATTGGTTCAAAGGCATTAAGGTATGCAATAGATTTTGAATTTAATGAAACACCGGTTTTTGTTTTCGGGCATTGTCATAAAGGTTTTACTGGTGATAGAGTGTACGAAGAGAAAAATGCCAATTCCGGCGTAATGCAGTCATTTTATAATGCATCGATAGTTTCGGATGATATGACTTTAACATTTAATCATCAAAAATTTGCAGAGTTTATAACATTTACCATAGGCAATTACTGATGCACTTAGGCACTCAACCTGATTTTAAAAATACATTTAAGTATCAAACCATACAGTATTTATGGGAATTAAATGCAGTTTATACCACTGATTACCCGAATCAAATACAAATTGTTACTCCAAAATCTTTGGAGTATTTAAGAAAAAGTTTGCGTCCTTGGTTTGGTTTAAGAAATTATTTTCCTCCCATATGGAAAGACGGACATCCGGATTTAAAGTTTAATGGAGCACATATATATCCTGAAAGTAAGCATAAAGAATTGCAGAATGAATTGGTTGGTTATGTTACTGACATATTTGCCGTAAATGATAAAATCTTCGTTAAATGCGCCTATAATGAAGAGGGTAAGAAATTGTTAAGACAATTTCCATCGTTTGGATCTAAAGCATCTGCAAGACAAACTAATCGGTTTTCGCCGTTATGGAAGATTCAGATTATGAATAACCCTGTTAATCTTTTGGAAATTGAAATAAATTCACCGTTTAGCTGGCCTATATTTGAAATAGGTTTACCCAAGCATTTGTTATCTTTAGGCATAAGCACAGTAGAAAAAGTAAGATATAAAGATAGCGGACAAATTGTTATCAAATAGCAAAGTAAAAAATTATGGAAATAATTTACCCATTTTCTATCCAATATGCATCAGATCTACATTTAGAATTTGATGATAACAAAGATTATTTAAAACAAAATCCCATAATACCTTCAGCTGATATTTTAATATTGGCGGGAGATATAAATTATTTGTCCAACTATACAAGCGAGTTTATGCTGGATTGGTTTAAAACCCTTTCCAAGCAATTTAAAGAAGTTATTATAGTTCCCGGAAATCACGAGTATTATTTAAGTTATGAGGATAACGAAGAGCTTACAATGAATTTGCTTCATCAGAAAGCCAAGTCAAGTTATCCAAGGTTAAGATTCTCTATGGTTGCGGATACAATGGGCTGGGCAAATTCCTTGTCTGTTACTGAAAGCATATTTGCTGCCAGTGGCATTTATAATATTAGGTTTCTTGATAATGCTATTGCAGAATATACGAAAAAATCTTGCGAGTTCTTTAATAAAAATTCTTCTTTTAGTAAGGTAAATATTATTTGTTCAACCCTTTGGTCAAACATTGATATTCCAACTATTAATGCATCAAAATATTACATGAACGACTGGGAGTGTAGATATGACGAGAACCTAAAATTCACGCCGGAAGTTGTAAATTCCGTATTTTGGGTTAATCAGTCATTTATAGCTCATAAATTAATCCAGGAATCTTCTTGGGATGTAAAGTCCGATTGCATTAACATTGTTGTGACTCATCATGCGCCGCTTTTAAAATGCGTTAAGTTTAATAAAAGTAATAAAAGCGTTCTTAAGTCTTGTTATGCAAGTGCTTTAGATAAATACGGATTTTTTAACAAAACCATAGATGGCAGACAAATAGCTCCGCAATTTTGGATTTACGGTCATAATCATTATGAACCTAAGTATAAAGAACTCTATGATTTTACTGTAAATAATAAAGGTGGAAATACCATTACTAGGTTTGTAAAAAATCCTGTTGGCTATGTGCATGCCAACCATCATATTAATTTTAACCCCGCAGAAATTTTATTTTAAAACAGAAAGGAAAATTATGGAAAATACCACTGAAAATACAGAATCAAAAAATCTCATGAACTTTGGCCAAGCGATTGAAGCTCTCAACAGGGGAGAAAAAGTGTCTCGCAAGGGATGGAACGGGAAGGGAATGTATCTCTGGAAAAAGCCGGTTTTTGAAATCACCCCCGAAATATGCTCCGACCCGAAGCTTAAACAGGCTGTTATTGACAATGGCGGAAGGCTTCTCGGGCTGCCGACAATCTGCATGTACACGCATGATTCGACCGGACGCAAAGCGGTTCTGACCGGCTGG
>ULTX01074727.1_pt1 | contig 16220 bp, 14 predicted proteins | sample 1958041 | NCBI WGS metagenome assembly ULTX01 (sample SAMEA4835747, study PRJEB28245) | human gut metagenome | biome: gut microbiome; material: fecal sample | place: Denmark | collected 2008
TTGGAAAGTTGGTCATCCAAATCGGTACGGTCGGTTATCAGGACTATCGTAGGACTGGCAAACTCCCGGCTTCGCATCAACATACGAGTAAGGAACAGCATCGTGATACTTTTGCCACAACCTGTTGCCCCGAAGTAAGTACCTCCTTTTCCATCGCCGCCTTCTTGGAGTTTGGAGTGCAGACGGATATTGTCGAACAGCCTGTGCGTGGCAAAGAATTGCGGATAGCGGCAAACCACCTTCTTTTCGTTCTTCGACGAATCGGGGAAGAACACGAAATCCTTTATCACGCTTAGCAGCCTCTCTTTCCGGAACAACCCTTTTACCATTGTCAAGAGAGAGTTGATGCCGTCTATCGCCTTATCATCCACCTCTACTTTCCGCCACGCATAAAAGAAATCGTAAGGCGAAAACAGAGAGCCATACTTGTTGTTCACCCCATCACTGATCACCACAAAAGCGTTGTATATGAACAGGTCGGGAATATCACGGCGGTAACGTACGGTGAGTTGGGTATAAGCATCCATGATGGTCGTATCTTCTTTTACGGCACTCTTGAACTCCAATACCACCACGGGCAAACCATTCACATAAACAATGCCATCGGGAATGCGTCGCTCCGCACCCTGTATCTCTAACTGGTTGACGATACGGAACAGGTTGTTTTTTATGCCGTCTTTGCTGAAATCTATCGGCTCAATAAACAAATCCGGCAGAGCCGCATCCTCGCGCTTCAACGAAAAGCCCTCCGTCATCAGCCGATAGGTATGGCGGTTCTGCTGATACAAGGAGAAGCCCACATTAGCGGTCAGCTTAGCGAGTACGCTTTCCACTTCCAAAGGCGTAATACCTTCGGCTTTATATCGGTTGCGCAGATACAGGCGCATATCGTCCCGAAGCAAGACATCGCTCACTTCTTTATGGACTTCTTCTCCATTCGTATATGTGTACCCCTCCTGCTGGAACAGTTCCATAATGGAGAGTTCGAGGGCGTGTTCGTTGAAGTGTGGCATAATATCTATTTTTTATAAAGGGAGTTATACTCATTATCATCTTTCATTTTTTCCACCAAGAAATCAACCCAATCTTTTGTATATCCGTAATTTTCATTTCTTGAATCATATATACAATATTTCCCATCTGTTTTTTCTGGATTTGCATCTCCTTTTTTAGGGCGAATTCCATATTTTTTCCAACAACGAGTATGCGTATCTGTATTAAATTTGTCCACATCTTTTTTGCCCACTCGTTTCTTAGGATTGCCTAATGCTTTTTGAACAAGCTCCACAACTTGTGATGGATTAAGCAAGTCTGCGTTAGTAACATTATGAAGAACAACCTTCTCTTTAACTAAGGCTGCAACTCTGTTCACATTTTTCTTTTCTTCATCGGATAATTTATCATAAGCGTAAAATTGTATTGGTAATGCTTCTTTTGAATTATGGTTGGCGACTTGGATTAAAAATGCTTTAAAAGAATAATCACCACTATTAAGTATTTCGGTAGAAATAGAAGATCTATAACTTGCAATCCAATCTACAATTTTTCGATGTTCAGGGCTTTCCTTTACGGCCATAGCCAAGGTGCGTGATGAAGGGAATAATTGTAGAGCAAAAGACAAAGATTCTCTAAGACAATATTTTGAGCCAAATTCTTTTTCTACAATTTTATCAAAGTTCATCAGTAAAGACTGGCACTCAGCAAAAATATTGGGGTCTAATTCTGGCATGAATTTATGTTCCAATTTATTCCTTAATGGAATAAAAAACTCCAAATTCTTTCTGATTGGATTGTTTGTTTCAGTACCAAAATACTTACTAACGCAGGTTTTTAATTCCCAATACTGAAGTTCTCCGTCTACTTTCTTGTATCGATTCCTGTCTTTTTCTTTATAGATTGGTTTTATATTTTTTCTAATGAATATTGCATGAAATAAAGAAGTCCATGCGATGCACATAAGAACAATATATCCTCCAGATTTGAATTTCACGGCAGGTTTATTATACATTTCTACAGCAGACAGTGCAGAATCCAATGCTTTTTCTAAACTCATCTGAACTTTTTTAGGTACACCTCTAGACATATCTAATATTATTTTTGCCCTATCTTCGCCAAAAGCAAAGACTGTAATTCGGTTAATTTTATATTCTCGTCTGAAAGTATCAGCTTTTGTTCACTAATCGGTGATATGAGCTTATCAAACTCTATACAATCGTCATTTGAGGGAATTATAATCTCATACGAATCTAAACTGTTAATTGTGACTTGTGCTTGTGCAGACCCAGAGCGTAATGTGGATGTATCTGAATTCAATAAATGATAGTACAAATAATACTTCATGTTGTCATTCTTTAACAATATGGCTATTGCTAAATTTGTCAGATAAAAGACGTTTGGGGATAACACGATTTTTCCGGAACCTGCATCTCCCCTTGCTATTACAACAATAAGTTGCTTCTCATACATTGCGATGTTGGTATATCCAACAATTCCATAACCACTAAATATGGGAATGTCTCCTTTTGAAGTTTTATCTGACATTTTTCCATATGCAAAATCCGCAACCTCTCCCAAAGTCCCCATTCTCCATCCTTCCGGCAGATTCCCCTTATCAATCCCATCCACAAACATCTTGCGATAGAGAGCTTGCGCCGTTTCTTCCAACTTGGCGATGATTTGCTCATTGAGGCGGATGCGGCGGGTAACGGCTTTATATTCGGACACAATCTTTTGTTGCTGTTCTATGGACGGAACGGGCAGTTCCACATCACACATTTCCTCCCAACTGAAAATCTCACGTGCGCTGCCGTGTGACTTGAAACGGGCATAGCGGTCAAATTCCGGGCGGCGAAACCACATCATCAGGTATTCGGGAAGAAGTTCCTGTTTATTTTTAACTTCAAATATGGTATAGGCTTGTGAGACTATCGCTTTTTCATCATCCTTATACAACGCAATGGCAATTTTATCACCTCTACGTGAAGTGTCTGCGATATATACAAATTGCCGAGGTTCAACCACCTTATAAGAAGACATATCCGTTCCGATGGTATTCGCTATGGACGGCATGAATTCTTTGGAAATGCTGACACCCAATAGTTTCGTCACCTCCAATTTCCGGTTCCTCATATCCACCTCGCGGATATAGTCGCCCAGTCGTTTATAATCATTCTTCATATTTTTACTATACTGCATTTGTATATTTCTCAAATTATCAACACGCAATTAATGAGTGTTGATTCCTATTCAACATACTGCAATTCTTGGTATGTGCAAATTTTGCACATGTGGTTGTCGCAAATTTTGCGACCACTACTTTATCCTTCAAGTCCATACCCCAACTCTTTAAACAAGTTCGACAATTCCCGTTTGCTCTCTTCTTCCTGCCGAAGCAATTCATGCATCTCGCCTTGCAGCCGCTTCATTTGGGTATCAAAGTCGATGCCTTCGTCGCGGTTTTTGAACTCAATGTATTTGCTGGGCACGAGTGACCAGCCTTTCGCTTCAATTTCTTCTAATGTGGCGGAATAGCAGTATTCGGGTACATTGCGATAGGTTTGTTCATAACCTTCGCGCTGCCAGTTATGGAAGTTTTCGGCTATCTGTGCAATCTGTTCCCCGGAGAACTGGATGTATTTCTTCTCGAACGGTTCACCCCATTGACGCAGGTCAATAAACAAAACCTCATTCTCCCGGTTGCGGTAGTTCACCAATTCACCGTTCTGTTCTACCGTACGGGCTTTGCGGTTACCCGCCAATATCCAGAGAGTAACGCTGATGTCCGTAGAGTAGAACATATTACGGGGAAGGATTACAATGGCTTCCACCAAATGGTTCTTTAATAGTTGGCGACGTATGTTCAACTCTGTACCATCGCCGCTCAACGCACCGTTGGCAAGCAGAAAGCCCGCCATACCATTGGCTGACAATTTGGAAACGATGTTCAGAATCCATCCATAGTTGGCGTTACTTGTAGGCGGAACTTCATATCCGTGCCAACGCGGGTCGTTGGTCAGTTCGTTTTCTGCTCGCCATGCCTTCTGATTGAAAGGCGGATTTGCCATGATGAAGTCCGCTTTCAAGTCCTTGTGTTGGTCGTCATGGAACGTATCGGCAGCCTTTTCGCCTAAATTGCAGGCAATGCCACGGATGGCAAGGTTCATCTTCGCTAACTTATACGTGGTGTTGGTATATTCTTGTCCATATACGGAAATGTCTTTCTTGTTGCCGTGGTGTGCTTCAATGAATTTCATGCTCTGCACGAACATGCCGCCGGAACCGCAACAAGGGTCGTAAATCTTGCCCCGGTAAGGCTGTATCATTTCCGCTATCAGGTTGACTATCGTCTTGGGCGTATAATACTCTCCTTTGCCTTTTCCTTCGGCTATGGCAAACTTGCCCAAGAAATATTCGTAGACACGTCCAATTAAGTCGTGTTCCTTGTCTTTCTGTGTATCAATCTTGCCTATCACATCCAACAGGCTTGCCAATTTGGTGCGGTCAAGCCCCAATCCGGAATAGTAATTGCTTGGCAAAGCACCTTTTAGGGATGGATTGTCTTTCTCCACCTGTGTCAAAGCCGCATCTATCTTGATGGCGATGTCATTCTGCTTGGCATTCTCCATCAGATAATCCCAACGGCTGATTACATTCAAGTAAAATACATTCTTTGCATTATAGAATACAGGTTGGTCTGCAAACGCTTCCTTATGGTCGGCTATCAGTTCATTGCGTCGTTCCACAAAGCGGTCGTAGGCATATTTTAGGAATATCAAACTCAATACCACATGCTTGTATTCCGATGGTTCAACTGACCCTCGTAACTTGTTGGCAGATTCCCAAAGGGTTTCTTCTATGCTTTTTTCTTTCTGTTGTTTCTTTGCCATGATGTTATTCTTCTATTCCATTAATAACTTCGTTCTTTCCCAACTGTCCGGCTAACCATTTTCTAGTCTTGCCTTGTTCCTATTTGCAAAGATAGCGATTAAAGGCGAAAATGAATGCTTAGTTGCAAATTTTCATATTGCTTGTTTTTTGTTCTTATGGATGTCGTATGACATCTGGCACCTCTATTTTATGAAAATACCTTCGTGAGGTTCAGATAAAAAACTTCTGCTAAATATGCATGCGGGTGCGTAGGCTGATGAAGCAGGGTTCATCGGGGAATGAAGCCGGATGAATCGGGCGATGAAGCAGGGTTCGTTTGGAGATGCAGAAAAATGAAAGAAACGAAAGGTTTATTTATGTAGCTTGACATAGCCTAAGCGGGTATAGCGCACACCACGGCTTTCGTAATGCGACATGACACGGGCAGACGAAAGATGAAGCATCTCGTGAGGGGTGATTTTCCGGCTATGGCAACTCAGGGCATTAGGCGAAAGGCTTCTGCCTCCGGCTTTCACGGTGAAGACAAAGCGGTTTCCGTCGCGGTCGGCGGCAAGAACGGACTGGTCGACATAGAAATCGGGCTTATAGGTATCTACTTGGAGACGCACACCGAGGACGGTAAGGAAGAGTTCTTTTAGGGTCTCGCCCATCCGTCCTACATTGTGGCTGACCGAAGAAATGCGGCGTTTCTGAATCGTAAGTTCAAAATGAACACGGGCGAATTGTTTGGCTATCTCTACCACAGATTCGTATCGTTTTTGTTCCGGCTGGAACTTATTTGCCAGCCACAATACATACGAAGGGTCGATGTAATAGATTTCGGACATACGTTTCCCACGGTATTTGCCAAAAGGAATCATATCGTCTGCCGAGCCATAATAAGACTCGAAGTTACGGTTATCGAGCACCTCCAGCCGGATGTTGCAATTCTGAAGCAAGGCAAAGGCACGTTCCGAAGCGGTATCAAAGGTTACGGCAAGCGTGCGGATAAACAAAGGAGCCTGTACATTGGGGAAAATGCGCCAAAAGCCATAGTAAGGGCGGTATGCCGTAGCCATGCTGATAGCATAATAACCGTTGGTGGCGGTACGTCCCCGATTAAATTCATCAATGCTATTGAATACTTTCTCAGCCAGCCGGGGCGCAACTTGATACAAAGTAAGGTTGCGGTCCATACATCATCTCCTTTCTTTTTTCTGATTGGGCAAGATAAGAAAAAAAAAGGAAATATGCAAGAGCGCAATCCGGAAATCCAATAAGTTTGGTAAAACAATAGGATTAAAACGCAGATTAGCGCAGATTTACGCGGAATTAATATTAATTTATAATCTGCGTAAATCTGCGCTAATCTGCGTTTCAATTTATCCACACCTTTACTGGAAGAAAACATCATCCAGACGGCTGGCGTTTTCTTCTTCCATTTCGGTCAGCTTGTCTTTGCAGGGATCGAAATCTTCAGGGATATCGAAATGCTCTTCTTCGGAATAACCAAGCGTCTTATCGGCATAGACTTTTTGCATATAAAGCCCCCATACGGGTAACGCCATAGACGCTCCTTGTCCGTCGCGCATGGTATCAAAGTGAATATCACGCTCTTCTCCGCCTACCCAGCATCCCGAAACTAACGAAGGCGTAAAGCCCATGAACCAACCGTCTGAGTTGCGGTTAGTAGTTCCCGTCTTACCTCCCATATCGGCTTTGATGCCATACAAACGGCGCACACGTCCACCTGTACCTTCATTGATAACGGCACGGAGCATCACCAACATCTTATAGGCACTCGATTCGCTGATTACTTCATCCACTTGCGGAGAGAAAGTCGCTATCACGTTTCCTTCGTTATCTTCGATTCGGGAAACGAAGAGAGGAGCGGTGCGGATGCCCCGGTTGGCAAATGCGGTATAAGCGCTGACCATTTCACCCACCGATATTTCGCACGGACCCAAGCAGAGGGAAACCGTAGGCTGGATATCCTTATTCAATACCCCGAAGGAATGAATCAGGCGTGCCAAGGCATACGGGCTGAGCTTGCTCATGAGGTATGCCGAAATCCAGTTGTTCGAATTGGCAAGTCCCCACTTCAGGGTAACGATTTCGCCATAACGCGATTTGGAAGAATTGCGGGGCGACCATGCTTTTCCATTTTCATCGAAAAGGGTCTGCTCGACATTACGCACTTCATCGCAGGGCGAGAAACCGTTTTCCATTGCCAAGGCATACAGGTAAGGCTTAATGGTAGAACCTACCTGACGGCGTCCCACCATTGCCATATCGTATTGGAAATAATTGTAATTCGGACCGCCTACATACGCTTTCACATAGCCCGTCACCGGATCCATCGACATAAATCCGGCACGCAGGAAATACTTGTAATACCGGATAGAGTCCATCGGGGTCATAATGGTGTCTTTCTCCCCTTCGTAAGAGAATACCGACATTTCATGCTTCGTATTAAACGCCTTGAGAATTTCCTCTTCCGAACATCCGGCAGCTTTCATTTGCCGGTAACGGTCGGTAAGGCGCATCGAGCGGTCCATAATTGCGTCCACTTCTTCTTGTGTCAGCTCATTCGTATAAGGTGCGGTCTTCCGCCCACGCTTTTCTTTGAAGAAACGAGGCTGGAGGTATTTCGCCACATGCTCGTAAACCGCTTCTTCGGCATAGCGTTGCATCCGCGAATTAATGGTGGTATAAATCTTCAAGCCGTCGTTATAAATGTTATAGTTCGAACCATCCTTTTTCTTGTTTTTCGCGCACCAGCCGTAAAGCGGATTGGTTTTCCATGCCAACGAATCTTCGTAATATTGCTGCATCTGCCAGCCCCGGTATTTGCTCTTCACCGGCTCTTTAGCGGTCATGATACGGCGCAGGTATTCACGGAAATAAGTGGCAAGCCCGTCCTTATGGTCTACCGGCTGGAACTTCAGCTTGAGCGGAAGCGCCTGAAGCGAATCGCATTCGGCTTGCGTGATGTAATCTGCCTTACGCATTTGGTCGAGCACCGTGTTCCGGCGTCCGCGTGAACGTTCGTTGAAACGGCGCGGATTGTAGAGCGAAGGGTTCTTGCACATCCCTATCAATGTAGCCGCTTCTTCAATGGAAAGGTCTTTCGGGTCTTTCGAGAAATAAGTCTTAGCCGCGGTCTTGATTCCTACGGCGTTATTCAAGAAGTCGAACTTATTGAGGTACATCGTCAGGATTTCCTCTTTCGTGTAATACCGCTCTAACTTGACGGCTATCACCCACTCAATCGGCTTCTGAAGCAGACGCTCCATGACATTATCTGCCGTGGGCGAATAGAATTGCTTGGCAAGCTGCTGGGTGATGGTACTTCCTCCTCCGGCATTCTTTTGCATCAGGATGCCCCGCTTTACCACCGCACGCACAAATGCACGGAAGTCGATGCCCGAATGTTCGCTGAACCGCACATCCTCTGTAGCAATCAGGGCGTTGACCAGATTAGGCGACAAGTCATTATAACCTACATAAACGCGGTTTTCTTTGCTATACGACCATGTGCCAAGCAGTTCCCCGTCATCGGATATGATTTGAGTGGCAAACTTCAAGTTCGGATTTTCCAGCTCTTCTACCGGAGGCACATAGCCTATCCACCCTTTAGCGATAGCCGTAAAGACCATTGCCACCGCTAAAATACCTAAAACGACCAAGACCCACAACGTGTATATGAATTTCTTTCTCATATTTTCCTCTCCTTATTATATTATATAAAAACCCGTACGCAGATACATGCATGCGCCGACCCATATACTTGAGAAACGCACCGCATATACATGCCTCTGTGTCCTATATTCTTCTTTTAATGTGCAAAAGTATAAAAAATGCGGGAATAAAAGCCGTTCATTCTATTTTTTTGACTATCTTTGAACTCCGGTATTTATAAACAACGACCAATAAAAACCGAAAATATGGAAAATAGAAGTTTAGTTACTATCGCCAACCACTCGAAAGAACGCATTCTTTACCTGTTGGAAATGGCACAAGAGTTTGAAAAGAAACCGAACCGTCATTTGCTGGACCAGAAAATCGTAGCCACCCTTTTCTTCGAACCTTCTACCCGTACCCGCTTGAGCTTTGAGACAGCAGCCAACCGGTTGGGAGCAAAGGTAATCGGGTTTACCGACCCGAAAGTGACCAGTTCATCGAAAGGGGAGACTTTGAAAGATACGATTATGATGGTAAGCAACTATGCCGACATCATCGTGATGCGCCATTATTTGGAAGGGGCAGCACGCTATGCCAGCGAGATTGCTCCGGTGCCTATTGTCAATGCAGGAGACGGAGCCAACCAGCATCCTTCTCAAACCATGCTCGACCTCTATTCGATATATAAAACCCAAGGCACATTAGAGAACCTGAACATTTACTTAGTGGGCGACTTAAAATACGGACGCACGGTGCATTCTTTGTTAATGGCAATGCGGCACTTTAACCCGACTTTCCATTTCATCGCGCCGAATGAACTCCGGATGCCGGAAGAATACAAGCTGTATTGCAAAGAGCACAACATCCGCTACGAAGAGCATACCGACTTTAGCGAAGAAACGATAGCCGATGCAGATATTCTATATATGACCCGTGTGCAGCGCGAACGCTTTACCGACCTAATGGAATACGAACGGGTAAAAGACGTATATATCTTGCACAACAAGATGTTGGAACATACCCGTCCGAACTTACGCATCCTGCATCCCCTGCCCCGCGTGAACGAAATCGCATACGATGTGGACAGCAATCCGAAAGCCTATTATTTCCAACAGGCACAAAACGGACTGTATGCACGTGAAGCCATTCTTTGCGATGTGTTGGGCATCACCCTTGATGAAGTGAAAGCGGATACCGAACGATTAATGAACATTTAAACCTTACACGTTATGAGCAATAAGAAAGAATTACAGGTAGCCGCTTTGGAGAACGGCACTGTCATCGACCATATACCTTCAGACAAATTGTTTACCGTAGTATCTTTGCTCGACCTGCAACATTTGGACAGCAACATCACTATCGGAAACAATTTTGAAAGCAAGAAATTGGGGAAGAAAGGCATCATCAAGATAGCCAACCGCTTCTTTTCTGATGAAGAGATAAGCCGCCTTTCAGTAGTTGCCCCGAACATGAAGCTGAACATCATCCGCAACTATGAAGTGGTGGAAAAGAAAGAAGTCGTAATGCCCGATGAACTGAAAGGCATCGTGCGGTGCAATAATCCCAAATGCATCACCAATAATGAGCCGATGCAGACATGGTTTCACCTGATAGACAAGGAACACGGCATCTTGAAATGCCATTATTGCGAAAAAGAACAACAAGTAGACAACATCAAACTGATTTAAAGGCTTTTTTATGAAACAAGACTGGAAACCGGGAACCATGATTTATCCCTTGCCGGCTGTACTGGTAAGTTGCGGAAGTACGGAAGAAGAATACAACGTCCTGACCGTGGCATGGGTAGGGACAATCTGCAGCAACCCGCCTATGTGTTATATCTCAGTCCGTCCGGAACGTCATTCATATCCGATACTGAAAAAGAATATGGAATTTGTCATCAACCTGACAACTAAAGATATGGCATACGCAACAGACTGGTGCGGCGTGCGTTCGGGCAAAGACTATAACAAGTTTAAGGAAATGCACCTGACTCCGGGAAAAGCATCGATGGTAAAGGCTCCGATTATTGAAGAGTCTCCCCTCTGCATCGAATGCCGGGTGAAAGAAATCATTTCCTTAGGCTCGCACGATATGTTTATTGCAGATGTGGTAAACGTAAAAGCGGATGACAAATTCCTGGATGCGGAGACGGGCAAGTTTGATATGGAAAAAGCAAACCTGCTGGTCTATGAACATGGAGGATATTATGAAACGGGAAAGAAAATAGGCAAGTTCGGCTGGTCGGTCGAAAAGAAAAAATAATTCTTGTGTCATGAAAACAAATGCCTTGATATTGCTGTTCCTTTTGTTGGCTGCTGGATTTTCCGGAAAAGCCCAAGCCGCTTCACGGGATACTGAGAGCAGTCAGAAAGTCAATATAGGCATTAAGGTCGGATTTAATTCATCCATGTTTTTCATTGACCGTTTTTCGCTGGGGAATACGGAACTAAAGAATTTGCAGAACAATTATAAAGTGGGTTATTTGGGCGCATTCTTTTGCCGGTTCAACATGAAAAAGCACCACTTTTTTCAGACCGAGTTTTCGTATAATATATCAAAAGGAAGCATCTCCATACCCAATACCGCGGAGAATATTCCTTTGCTTCAAGAGAATGCACTGGTAAAGACCGATATTCACTCGATAGACGTGCCTTTGCTTTATGGATATAAGTTTATTGATAAATATCCGTATGGAATGGCATTTTTTATCGGACCTAAAGCGGCATATATCTGGGAAAAGCACAGTGATAGCGAATATTCCGGATTCTACCAGCAATACATCAATGAAGAAATGAGACCGTTCAGCTTCAGCGGAGTCGTGGGATTGTCGGTCAATGTGTCGAACATCTTTTTTGATTTCCGTTATGAAGTCGGACTGCACAATATGGTAAAATCCGTATCTTATAACAAAGATTTGACAGATGCTCCTTATAATACGCAAGACATCTCATTAAAACGCCGCCACAATGTGTTGAGCTTTTCGGTAGGCGTAATATTTTGATTTATAGAATTATTAATTAAAAACAATACAAATATGAAAAGAGACGATTTAATTTTCGACATTATCGAAAAAGAACATCAACGCCAGTTGAAAGGCATTGAACTGATTGCTTCCGAAAACTTCGTAAGCGACGAGGTAATGCAGGCAATGGGGTCATGCCTGACCAACAAATATGCAGAAGGCTATCCCGGCAAACGCTATTACGGCGGATGTGAGGTGGTAGACCAAAGCGAACAAATTGCCATTGACCGGATAAAGAAAATATTCGGTGCTGAATGGGCAAACGTACAACCCCACTCTGGAGCGCAAGCCAATGCAGCCGTATTCCTCGCTGTATTGAATCCGGGAGATAAGTTCATGGGCTTGAACTTGGCACATGGAGGACACTTGTCTCACGGGTCTGCCGTAAATACTTCAGGTATCATTTATACACCGTGCGAATACAATCTGAACAAAGAAACCGGACGTGTAGATTACGACCAAATGGAGGAAATCGCACTCCGTGAACATCCGAAGATGATTATCGGCGGCGGTTCGGCTTATTCACGTGAATGGGATTATAAGCGGATGCGTGAAATTGCAGATAAAGTCGGCGCTATCTTTATGGTCGATATGGCTCATCCTGCCGGACTGATTGCAGCTGGATTGCTGGATAATCCGTTGAAATATGCTCACATTGTGACTTCTACCACTCACAAAACCTTGCGTGGTCCGCGTGGAGGTATCATCCTGATGGGAAAAGACTTCCCTAACCCTTGGGGCAAGAAAACGCCAAAGGGCGAAATCAAGATGATGTCGCAATTATTGGATTCAGCTGTATTCCCCGGAATCCAAGGCGGTCCGTTGGAACATGTCATTGCAGCCAAAGCCGTTGCATTCGGCGAAATTCTGCAACCGGAATGGAAAGACTATGCTATGCAAGTAAAGAAAAATGCAGCAGTATTAGCTCAAGCCTTGATAGACCGCGGTTTCTCTATCGTATCGGGAGGCACAGACAACCACTCGATGCTGGTAGACCTGCGTACCAAATATCCTGACCTCACCGGTAAGGTAGCAGAAAAAGCATTGGTAGCTGCCGATATTACGGTAAATAAGAACATGGTGCCGTTTGATACTCGTTCGGCATTCCAGACTTCGGGTATCCGCTTGGGAACTCCTGCTATTACAACTCGTGGAGCAAAAGAAGACTTGATGTACGAAATTGCCGAAATGATAGAAACGGTATTGTCGAATGTAGAGAACGAAGAAGTGATAGCATCGGTACGTGCCCGTGTAAACGACACGATGAAGAACTATCCGCTCTTCGCCTATTAATTGATACACGAATGAGGTTGTCTCAAAATAACAATTAACTTTCATTTTGAGGCATCCTCTTATATTTATTAACAACATAAAAACACAATGGTATGAAAAAGACTAATTGTATGGCTATTCTATTAAGCGGATGCTTGATACTTAGCGGATGCGGAAGTTTGAACAACACTGCTAAAGGCGGTATGATTGGCGGTGGCAGTGGTGCAGCGTTAGGTGCACTTATCGGAGGTATTGCCGGACATGGAAAAGGTGCTGCAATTGGCGCAGCTGTAGGTGCAGCCGTAGGTACGGGAGCCGGTGTATTGATTGGCAGAAAAATGGATAAGGCTGCTGAACAAGCTGCTGCAATTGAAGGTGCTGAAGTGGAACAAGTAACAGATAATAACGGATTGCAAGCCGTAAAAGTGACATTTGATTCTGGTATTTTATTCCAAACCAGCAGTTCCGATTTAAGCACATCTGCCAAATCAGCTTTAAGTAAATTCGCTAACAATGTCTTGATTCAAAATCCGGATATGGATGTGGCTATTTACGGATATACCGATAATACAGGCTGGAAAAACAGTACAGCAGAACAAAGTGTACAGAAGAATCTGGAATTATCTCAATCGCGTGCACAAAGCGTATCCAATTATTTACGTGCATGTGGAACAACGACTTCGCAAATTAAGACTGTAGAAGGTTTGGGCGAAAGCAATCCGGTAGCTGATAACAGCACCGAAGCCGGACGTCAGGAAAACCGTCGTGTAGAAGTGTATATGTATGCCAGCCAGCAAATGATTCAACAAGCTGAAGCCGGAACATTGCAATAAATTAAGGAATTAAAGAAGGAGGCTGTCTCAAAATAGAAACAGGCTTTCATTTTGTCATTCTGAACATCGTGAAGAATCTCGGAAACACAAGCTGATGCACACGAGATCCTTCGCTTTGCTCAGGATGACATTACTTTTTGATACTCAATTACCATTTTGAGACAGCCTCTTTTTCTTTGCTCATTTTTCGTTAGCAGGATCTCCTTTCAGTATGGGCAAGGTAATCTGATATTTCACGGCTAGAATACGGACCAGCAACACTGTAACGAAACCGATAATCTGCGAAATATAGGCTTCTAATCCTATCTGAAGGCATATCCAATAGAAAAGTCCGCCAATCACACATGCCATTGCATAAATCTCTTTACGGAAAATCAACGGAATTTCGTTGATGAATACATCGCGGATAACACCGCCTGCCGCACCCGTAATGCTTCCCATGATAATCGCTACCCAAAACGGGAAACCTAAAGCTATCGTCTTATCAAAACCTACTACGGTAAACAAGGCAAGACCGATACTGTCAAAGAAGAAGAACGTATTATTCAGATGAATCAAGTATTTGCCGAATATAATAACGAAAAACATGGCAAACGCCGTACATATCAAATAAATCGGGTCGGTCATCCATACCGGAGTCACATTCAGCATTACATCACGCAACGTTCCTCCACCGATAGCCGTAGCCAATCCTACAATGTATGCACCAAACCAATCGAATCGTTTAGCCGAAGCCAAACGGATGCCACTGATGGCAAAAGCGAATGTCCCGATGAAATCAAGGACCTGAACAAATGAAATCATATTTGAATTTATAAGTTTTTTGAGTTTTTAGGTTTATGGTTCATTATAGCCTGTAGTCTTTTAAAGATTTACCATGAATAATTAAATCCTAAGCTCAGCAATTCCTGAAGCTGGAAATAGCTATGGTCGTCCGGCTCAAGCGTTACAGAGTCATCGAAACGGGCATGTACGAATAATTTTGTAGAGAAATATTTGTTGAAGGCAAAAGTAAATGTGTTTTCCCATTCAGCTAATACTTTCTCATAATTTGTAGTATACGATAAACGCGATTCCCACAACAAGTTAGTGATGATATTCCATTTTAACGTTGTTTCCAGTCGGGAACCCCATTGGTTTTCCACTTTATGTCCGGCTTCAATATTAAACTTAGTCGGGTCTACCCTATCGCTTGCTACGCTATACCGTGAATAGTTAAAAGGATTTATCAGTACAGACAGATTGCATACTCCATCCTTTACGTATTTATAATCTATACCAAGACCGATATTCAATTCGGCTGGCGAAAGCAATCCTGAAACCAGGTTGTCCGAGTTCGTATCATATTTTGAAAAGAACTGGGTTTTAAATTCACCAGACAAAGTATAATACCAATTATGGAATGCTTTATATCCCAATTTAGTACTGAGGCGTAACATATCTTCGCTCGTTTTATATTGGTGCACCGTATCGGAAGGTGCTGTGATGAATCCCAATTTCCATTCGATTTTATTCTCAAACTGAATTTTTTGCTTATCATCATAATTGAATTGCCATGTCATACCCGACAAAAGCGAAACCGTACTTTCACCACCTTTATACCAGTTATCCGAAATGTAATTTTGCGAAAACTGCATATAGCCGTTTCCTGAAATCGTCCAAAAGTTCGGCTTAATTACCAAGAGGTCTTTCTCGTTCATCGGACGTTTTCTTTCCGGAGTAAGTAACGGCAGAACTTTATTTTTCCGGGGTCTCCGTATTACCATTTTATCTGATAACGGTTCCAACCCTGCCAAATCATTCTCATTTTTCCTCACCAAATTGGGATATTGCACATAAAAGCTCAAAAGTTGTTTGTTTATCGCACGGTCTACATCTTCTGTATGAGTCAGGTGAGGCACTTGAAAGACTGAATCGCAGACTGGATTTTTAGCAATATAAGGATTCTTCGGTTCCCAATCCTCAATGGACATGGCTTGCTCGATCGCCGCAGAATAATAGGTAGCAGGCATAGAAAGTTTGTAATAATCAGGATTGGAACGGATCCATGACGGAGCATGCGGTATAAAAATATCATTCCAACGGTCGGACATTACCTGCCTTTCCTTGCGATATTGAGCAAGGAAATCCATAAAGCGGTTTATCACTTTTGTATTGACCGGATTGACAACCGGTTTAGAAATAACAGGGGCAAGGGTATTTTTCGTAGAAATTGCAAGGTTCACTAACGAATCAGATACCGGAACCAATACCGAATCATTCTTTATTTCTTCGGTAACATATACACTATCTATTTTTACTGAATCTGCACTTGTCTGTGCAAATCCCTTTACACCTATTAATAATAACAACGTAAGAATACCTATCGTTTTCATCTCTTCTTTTGAACCATCTAATTAAGTTTCTGCAAAAATACAATTTTTTTCATTCATACGGCAAAATATCCAAATCATTGAAGGAATTATAGGATAATTTCGCTTTGATAGTGCTAGATTCGGTATTTTTTTGTAATTTTGCCACTTTGAAATAGAAGTGCTAAA
>ULTX01044009.1_pt1 | contig 16216 bp, 15 predicted proteins | sample 1958041 | NCBI WGS metagenome assembly ULTX01 (sample SAMEA4835747, study PRJEB28245) | human gut metagenome | biome: gut microbiome; material: fecal sample | place: Denmark | collected 2008
AAGCTGGAGTGGCTTCTTCGGCATCGTGCGAGAAGCGGGTAGCCCTCCGTTCGGGCATACAGCGCAATGCTCCGGAGAGGGGCATCAGGGTCATTGAGCCATAGTCCTGCGTACAGCCTCCCACAATCCAGTGCGAGTTGCGGAAGCCCTGCATCAGCGAGTCGCGGTAGTAATAAGGGGCGATGCACTTCTGTTCGGTGTCCTGCGTCTGCGGTGTCCAGAAGTTCATCCCGTTCGGTTCCAATACAGCGGGCAGGGTTTGTCCGTATTCTTCGGTATGTTTGCCGAACATGCCTGCGGTTTGTGTGGTGCTGGCAGCCGTTCCCGTTCGGGTGTCGATGCAGCTCAGGCTGTCCGGGATAGTCGAGGATGTGCAGGCAGTAAAGAGCCATGCACCACAGAGGGCACAGAATCCCACAGAGGAAAGTTTTTTTTCTAATTCAAAACTCCGTGTGCCTCTGTGTTCTCTGTGGTAAAATCGTTTTGTACCCATATCGTTTTATATTTTAATGTATATCTTCTTCTTGTAAAGCGGATAGCCGATGGCTCCCATCACCCCGACAAAGAGGAGTGAATAGACGGCGGAAGCGAGGTAAGGGTTGCTGATGACGCTGTGGATGCTTCCGTAGAGGACCGGTTTCCATTCGGTTACATTCAGCACTACGGCTGTCAGTTCGCTCAGCACATAGAGGAAGAGCGGATTTACGCCAAAGACTTCGAAGAAGCGGCACCATTCTTTCCGCCCCTGCGCATCGATGAAGTAGAGTAGGGCAGCCTGAAGCATCGCCGCCAGTCCGCAAGTGACAAGGGCATAGCTGGGCGACCATACGCGCTTGTTCAGCGGCAGCCATTCGACCAATAAGAATCCTATGGCAGCCAACAGGAAGCCAGCAACAAAGAGCTTGATGATTTTCTGGCTCAGGTCTTTGGTCTCCATAATGAGCCGTCCGCAGAGGAAGCCGATAATCGTATGGGTTATGGCGGACAAGGTGCTGGTCAGCCCTTCAGGGTCGACGGGGCTTTTATGGTAGAGATGTTCGTAACCTAATACATTTGTGTCCCAAATGGCGAGGATGTTCACCCCTGCATCTTGCGCATATCCGTTGCCGAAATGCAATAGGAAGGCATAACCCAAGAGCAGGAATCCCGCTATCCATGCCAGTCCTTTGGGGCGCACATAGAGGGCGAGCAGCGAGACAATGCCGTAGCAGAGAGCAATGCGTGGCAATACACCCAAGATGCGGATATGGGCAAAGGGAAAGAAGTCTCCCTCGCAAGCGAACTCGAACCAATAGATACCCCAGCCTATGAGAAAGATAAGCGCAGTGCGGCGCACTATCTTCCGGATAACTGCCGCCGAGGGCTGGAACTGGAATTTGCGTAAGGCGATGTAGGTGGATATACCCATAATGAAGAGAAAGAATGGGAACACTAAATCGCAGGGAGTCAGCCCGTTCCATACGGAATGCTGCAAGGAGTCATACGAATATTTCCCTCCGGCGTTGTTTACCACAATCATCCCGAAGACGGTGATGCCTCGCAGCACATCAAGTGAAAGTAAGCGTTGTTTCATATTGTAGAGTTGTATTAAATTGAAACGCAGATTAACGCAGATTTTCGCAGATTATTATTTTATTTATTTGTTTATTCTGCGTTAATCTGCGAAAATCTGCGTTTATATTAATCTGCGTAATCTGTGGTGAGAAGAGAAAACACTTCGCGTGCCGTGTCGATGCAATCGCCTTCCGCTTCAGTCTTATACGGATTGTGTTGCAAAGTCCACGGTTCTTCCATTGCGTACCAATCGATTTCTTGCATCTCACCTCCGTCTAATACACCTTGGAGCATCTTCCACCATGCTTCCCAACGCTTGTAGTAGAAGTCTTTCAAGATGCCGTTCCATTCTTTATGAGCATAGTCACGCAAACCGCCTTCATCGGCGCAAGTACGGTTACCCCATGTGGTGATTTGTACACGGGCATTCCATTCATAGAGGTCTTTTTCTTCGGGCGTATTGCCTAAACTGCGGGCTTGGTTAATCCATCTGCCTACACGGAACTCGCTGCGGGTGGCAAGCAGGCGGTCTTGTGCCAGCAGCAGGTCGAGGAACTCTTTCGAATGGCGGGCATAGCTGCGTTTGTCGAAGCTCTTGAAGTCGGCTATCGCTTGGTTGTAGACAATGCGTCCACGGTCGGAGAGAGCTTGGCGGACGATGTCCACCAAGTCGTATTCAAAGTTATTGTTGCCGCGGTATTTATCCGCCACTTCCAGCATCAGGCGTGCGGCGTCTTCGGTAGAAGTAGGGTCGTAGTAGTTTTCCATCTTCGACCAGCTTGATACTTGGAAATTGTTCATACTTGGACGTCCGCAGAAAATGGATTCGTGAGGTCCTTGCTGGTTGTTTCCGAAGGGGCAATTGTAGATGCCGTTGGCAAGGATTTCCCATGCTTGTTCTATCTTTTCATCTTTTACTCCATAACGTGCGGCGAGGTATTCTTTCAGCCATGCTTCCTTGGTTATCTTTTCGGGACGCCACGGCAGTTCGCACATCAATTCGAACATCATCGGATTGTTCTCGCTTCCTTCCATGGTCAGGCCGATGCCTTTCAGGTGTTCGGCAAGCGGATTGTTTTTCGTTAAGTAGAAGTTATTCAGCAGTTGGTCCAAGCGTCCGTGCAGACCTACATTACCGCCGAAGTTCTCCAACATACAGAACAGCCAGTCGTGTTGTTCATATCCTTTGTCGCGTTTCCAAATGGAAGGGATGCCCCACATCGGGCGGCATTCGCTGAAGAGGTCGAGGATAAGCAAGTCGCCGTTCTTCATATTCTTGATCATTTCAGGGCGAGGGTTTTCCGTCCAACCTTGGATAACCCATACGGCTTTCGGGTTTGCTTTGCGCATAGCATTCAGTACAGCTTTGCCCGCTGCATCGAAGTCTACGTCTTCAGCGTTTTCCAATTCGTGGAAAGGGTCCATTGAGTAATAGTCGGCTTTGCCGAAGAGTTTTTCTAATTCTTTGTAATATAAAGCGGCAATTTCGGCGAAGCGGGAGTCGGTAGGCATCAGGAATGCCGGGCGGGTGAATCCGTTCCATAAAGCGGGTTCTGTTACGTTTAATCCTAATTTCTTATTGGCATCGTGAGGCACCATACCCGAATAACCCGGCAATACAGGTTTAATGCCATATTCACGCATCCGTTTCAGGATTTTCTTCTGTAAGGCTTCTTGCTGTTCGTACCAACTGTCAGGGTTCGGTCCGCCCCAACCTTCCAAGTTATTCATTGCCCACCAAGCGAGGAAAGCCGGACCGGCAATGAAGCGGTTGATTTCATCTTTGGTATAGCCTAATTGAAGGAGCATGTTACGCCATACGCACTCTTGCCCTACTGCGGCAAGCGGCAGGTTGATGCCATGCAATGCCATCCAGTCGATTTCCTTTTCCCAACGTGCCCAGTCCCAAAATGCCATCGTATACGAATACGTGCAATAGTTGAAATCATAACGCAAGCCGAGGTTGGTTTCGTGCCGTTCGGGGTGGGGGACTTTAGGAAGTGCTTCCGGCAAGTCAGCCTGCATATCGTTCCAGGTAAGTTGGATGCCTGCATAGTATTTCAGGTACCAGTTCAGTCCCGTTGCGATATTGACGTATGTATTTCCGCGTACCACCACTTTGTCTCCTTTTTGGTCAAGTTCGAAGAAATCTTTGTCTGCATTTTTTTGGAGTTGGATAACGAACTTCTTAGATGCTCCAGGGTCGATTCGCTCCAGCAAATCTTTGATAGGGTTCGCGAACAATGTAAAAGGCAACAAGCAGAATAAGCTTGCCAGTAGAAAGTTTTTAGTGCTCATATTTTATTAGGATTGGTTAGGTTTTTGCAAATATAGGAAATATAAGTGAGAACAAAAGGCTATAAATAAATCATTCTGCATGCATAATGACGCAAAATGATTTATTTATCTTCGGTTTATGTATTAGAAAAATTTCGTCTCTTCTCCTAAAATATCTGAGAGGAGCAGATTGGCAAGACGACTTGTCCCGATACGGAACAATTCATTGGTGAGCCATTCTTTTCCTAACAGTTCTTTTACGATGGTGTAGTAATTTATAGCGTCTTCTATAGTATTAATGCCTCCTGCAGGTTTGAAACCTATTTTGCGTCCCGTTTCTAAGAAGTATTCTTTAATAGCCTGGCACATCACATAGGCGGCTTCGGGCGTAGCTGCAGGTTTCTCCTTACCGGTGGAAGTCTTAATGAAGTCGGCTCCCGAATACATGGCGAGGATAGATGCCTTTTTGATGTTTTCGGCTGAGCCTAACGCACCTGTCTCCAGAATCACTTTCAGATGCTTGTCGCCGCATACGTCTTTCAGTTCTTGAATTTCGTCGCACATGCCTTCGTAGTCTCCTGAAAGGAATTTGCCTACCGGGATTACGATATCGATTTCATCGGCTCCGGCGTGGAGTGCCATAGCGGTTTCGGCTATCTTTACTTCGGTGAATGTTTGCGAAGAGGGGAATCCTCCCGACACGCAGGCTATCTTTACGCGGTCGGCTTCCAACGTGTCGTGTACAATTTCCGCCATATTGGGATAGACACAAATGGCAGCTACGTTTTTCAAGTCGGGATGTTCGTCATCGAATGCATTGACCCGTTCGGTGAATTTCATAACGCTTTCTTCGCTATCGGTGCATTTCAGGGTCGTAAGGTCGATGCAATTGAAGAGGAATTTCTTCACTTCGGGCGTGTTGTTTTCTGCGGCATATTTGTCAAGGAGGTGCTTGGTCTTTTCCGCAATCTCATCGTTTTTCAATGCGGTATTGTATTTCCCTAATGCCATATCGTATTTGCTGGGTTGGCTCAGGTTTTCTTTGTCTTCCGTTTCAAAGTTTTGGAAGAGCTCGCTTTCAAATTCTTCGTGGTTGCTCATATCGTTTTCAGTTTAGGATTGTTTTGATGTCTTTCTTTGTCGCGGGTGGTTTTCTTCTCTAAGTTCTTTTGGAAAGCTTCGGTCAGGTTTACGCCCGTTTGGTTGGCAAGGCAGAGCAGTACCCAAAGTACATCTGCCATTTCATCGCCTAAGTCGTGTTTCTCGCCCGGCTTGAACGATTGGTCGCCGTAGGTACGTGCCATGATGCGTGCCAGTTCGCCTACTTCTTCGGTCAAGACCGCCATGTTGGTCAGTTCGCTGAAGTAGCGTACGCCGTATGTCTTTATCCAGCGGTCTACGGTTTGTTGTGCTTCTTCGAGGGTCATAGTGCTCATTCTTTATTTTTCGTGTCCATACAAATCGTTACGGGACCGTTGTTTAATAGCTCCACTTTCATATCGGCTCCGAACTCGCCGGTGCCTACTTGTTTCCCTAAGGCAATGCTCAGCTCATTACAAAAGTATTCGTAAAGCGGAATAGCGGTTTCGTGTTTTGCCGCGCGGATATACGAGGGACGGTTTCCCTTTTTGGTGGAAGCCATTAGGGTAAATTGGCTTATCACTAAAATCTCTCCGTCCGCATCCAAGATGGATTTGTTCATCACGCCCTTCTCGTCATCGAATACGCGCAGGTTGACTATCTTCTTGCAGAGCCAGTCCGCATCTTCTTGGGTATCGGCTTCCTCAATCCCCAACAGGACCAAGAAGCCTTCTTTAATTGCCGATTTGCACACGCCGTCGATTGTGACAGAAGCGTGGCTTACTCGTTGGATTACTGTTCTCATTTCGGTTTATGTTTTCGCAAATATACGAATTTCGCTGGAATATTCGAACAAAATCAACAGATAACGTAATAATTGGAATTTAAGTAGTATGGCAATCATTTCATTTTTGCCCTGATCCGGCTCAAACTTGCTTGTGTGATGCCTAAATAGGTAGCGATACTTCCCAATGGTAATCGTTGCAACAAATCAGGTTCTTTCTCTAACAACTCCTTATACCGTTCCGAAGCGATGGCGGACAACATGGAAATCAGCCGTTCCTCGGTAGCAAGCAGTTCCATTTCCGCATAACGCCGCCCCCAATTGGCGATGTGCAAATCGTCTGCAAACAATTCTTTCAGTTTTTTCCTCTCCAATACATATAAGACAGAATCTTCCATCAGTTCCATCGTTTCATATCCCGGCTCATCGTTCACGTATCCTTTCATAGAAACAAGGGTTGCCCCTTCCTTTCCGACCCAAAAAGTAGTTTCCTTTCCGTCCACCGAAGTATAGGCGCGGACAATGCCTTTCTTGATGAAAAAGATATTCTTTTCCACTTTGCCGCTTTCCAACACACGGAATCCTTTGGGGTATGAAACTTCCGTCAGGCATTGCCGTAACTTGTCTAAAGATGCGTCCGGCATGGCATATCGTTGGTTGATGATTTCTTTTATATCCATAGTTCATTGCTGTTGTCGGTGTGCAAAATTATGAAATAGCACACAGAAACGGGAATGAACAGCTATTTTTTTGTCAAATGCAAAATCCGTTTTTACCAAATGCAAAAAGTTGTTAGGTATTACTCGCTTATTTTTGCGCCCGAATTTAATAAATCATTGATATGAATTGGATAATCTTATTATTGGCAGGATTATTTGAGGTGAGCCTCACATTCTGCTTAGGGAAAACGAGAGTGGCGTCAGGTCTTGAATTTTATCTGTGGGGGAGCGGTTTCTTGGTTTCCACCGTATTGAGCATGGCTTTGCTTGCCAAGGCGGTGCAGACTTTGCCTTTAGGAACGGCGTATGCCATTTGGACGGGTATAGGCGCTGTCGGCACGGTCTTGATTGGAATATTCGTTTTCAAGGAGCCTGCCACTCCCATCCGGCTTTTCTTTCTGTTCACACTCATCGCGTCCTTGATTGGGTTGAAGGTCGTGTCATATTGAAAGGAGGCGGCAGATGAAGTATGAATTAAGAGAGAACCAAGGGATTTCAGCACCTCTGTTAGCTCTGATGGCAGTTGCTACCGGACTTTCCGTAGCTAACTGCTACTACAACCAGCCTTTGCTGGGCAGCATGGCAAGGGATTTTGCGGTAAACGACTTTTCTGCCAGCATGGTGGCGACATTGACCCAGATAGGCTATGTAGTTGGACTTGTGTTTGTCATTCCACTTGGTGACTTGGTTTCACGAAAGAAACTAATATTGGTCAATTATATCGTTTCATCGTGCGCTTTGCTTGCCATAGCACTCGCTCCGAACATCTATTGGGTGTGGGGCGCGTCCTTGCTTGCAGGAGCCTCTTCGGTCATGCCACAGTTCTTCATTCCGTTGGTGTCTTATTATTCAGCACCAGTACACAAAGTGCGCAACGTGGGGATTATACAATCCTGTCTGCTCATAGGCATTCTTGGTTCACGTGTGTTCAGTGGCTTTTTGGCTGATGTATGGGGATGGCGTTCCGTCTATTTCATGGCTTGCGTGTTTATGCTCGGATGCTTTCTGACGATTCACAAAATGCTGCCTGTGCTGTCTACCCGTTCACAAGAAAGTTATGCGGGTCTGATGAAATCCTTGTTGCGTCTGCTTTCCCAATACCCGTACTTGCGTATCGCTTCGTTGAGGGCGGCATTGGCTTATGGCTCGTTCTTTGCGTTGTGGAGTTGCCTTGCTTTCCGGATGAAGCAAGAGCCTTTCTTTGCGAATGACGATATTATCGGGGCACTCGGCTTGTGTGGATTGGCAGGTGCATCTACGGTTGTATTCATTAGCGGCTATATTCAAAAGTACGGCGTAAGGTTCTTCTCCATTATCGGAGGATGCGTTATCTTGGCTGCATGGTTGTTGGCATTTTGGGGAAATAACAGCTACTTGTGGATGATAATCGCCATCCTTTTGATTGATGCAGGAATGCAATGCATCCATTTGTCAAATCAGACCAGCGTGGTCGCTATTGATGCATCCGCCATCAACAGGGTCAATACCGTTTATATGACCATTTACTTCTTGGGCGGTTCTGCAGGTACATTCGTTTCAGGTCTATTCTGGCAGCATTACGAATGGGCAGGCGTGGCTTGGACGGGAATCGCTTTTACTGTGGCTTCCTTACTTGTTAATTGTTTCAATCCCCAAACGGGATGTAGGTGCGGTGCTTGACTAAAGACATATTCCTTTTGTAAATCACGGACTATCCTTTCAATGACAACGCTTCTTTGATACTTTGCGCTACAGATTCTCCAACCACTTGAGCAAGTTCTTCTATCGAAGCCTCCCGGATGCGCTTTACGCTTTTGAACTTTTTCAGCAATTCGGCTTTCCGTTTTTCGCCTACGCCTTTAATGTTATCCAATGCCGATGCCACTTGCCGTTTGCTTCGCTTTTCTCGGTGGAAGGTGATGGCAAAGCGGTGCACCTCGTCTTGGATGTTTTCCAATAAATGGAAGAGGGGAGTGCCTTGCTTTAGCCCTATGTTTACAGGCGGGAATCCGAAAAGGATTTCCGAAGTACGGTGGCGGTTGTCTTTGGCAAGTCCGGCAATGGGAATGTGCAGATGCAGTTCGTCTTCGATGACTTCTCGCACCACTTCCATTTGTCCTTTTCCGCCATCGGTCAATATCAAGTCGGGCAGTTCGCCTTGCTCATCCAAGATGCGTGAATAACGGCGGCGCACGACTTCTTGCATTGAAGCGTAATCGTCCGGACCTACCACCGTCTTGATGTTGTATTTGCGGTAATCTTGCTTGCTGGGGCGTCCTTTTTTGAATACCACGCAAGCCGCTACGGCATCCGCGCCTTGGATGTTTGAGTTATCGAAACATTCGATATGCAGGGGCATTTTCTCCATGTGCAATTGTTCTTGTATCTCTTTCAAGAGACGGACGCTCCGTTGTTCGGGATTCAGTTTCTCGGCTTGCTTCAACCGGTCTACTTTGTATTGTTTCACGTTGAGGATGGAAAGCTCTAACAGATGTTTTTTATCGCCTCGTTGAGGAATGGTGAAGGTTATGCCTTCCATTTCCAAATCCAATTCGAACGGTACGATGATTTCTTTCGATTGGCTTTTGTAACGCTCACGCATTTCTACGATGCCCATTTCCAATAATTCTTCTTTGGTCTCGTCCAGCCGTTTCTTGTATTCGAAAGTGAATGCCTGATTGATGCATCCGTTTGTAATGTGCAGGTAATTGATGTAGGCGGATTTCTCATCGGCTTCGATGGCAAATACATCGATGTTATGCAATACCGAACTGACCACTTCGCTCTTCGAACGGTAGCTTTCTATCAGTTCGTATTTCTCCTTTATCTGTTGTGCTTCTTCGAACTTCATTTCTTCGGCAAGGTGCATCATCTCCCGCATCATTCCTTGGCTTATCTTTTGCGTGTTCCCTTTCAGAAGTTCTTTGATGGAAGCAATGTTTTTCATGTATTCCTCGTGCGATTGTGCGCCGATGCAAGGGCCTTTACAATTCTTGATATGGTATTCCAGGCATACTCGGAACTTGTTTGCCTGTATGTTTTCGGGAGTCAGTGCCAAATGGCAAGTGCGGAGTGGATAGAGTTTTTTGATAAGTTCGAGCATGGCTTGCATGGAAGGGAAGTGCGTGTAGGGACCGAAGTAAGTAGAGCCGTCCCGTACAATCTTCCGGGTTTTGAATACCCGCGGAAAGTATTCGTTGCTTACGCAAATGGAAGGGTAGCTTTTGTCGTCTTTCAGCAAAACGTTATAGCGGGGCTTGTATTTCTTGATAAGGTTGTTTTCTAACAAGAGCGCGTCTTCTTCCGTATTCACTACGATGTAGCGGATGTCGGCAATCTTGCTTACGAGGATGCGGGTCTTTGCCGAGTGGTGGTCTTTCGAGAAATAGGAGTAAACGCGGCGTTTCAGGTTCTTTGCTTTCCCTACATAGATAATGGTTCCTTCCGCATTCAGGTATTGGTAGATGCCTGGAGTGGTCGGCAGGTTCATCACAATGCCCCGCAAATAATCGTTTGTCTTTAGCTCTTCCATAGATTCTTTTATATGAACACAACACAGAGACACGGAGGTACAGAGACCTTGTGTTTTGAGAAATTAGAAACTCTGTGTCTCCGTGCCTCTGTGTTCGATGAAATTATAATTGCAACAATGTCGTTACTTCCACATCATCGGGGAAGGCTTTCCGTCCGTTCAGTCCTTTCAGTTCGATAACGAAGTTGATGTAGGTCTGCTTGGCTCCGCTTTGCCGTACCAACCGATGTGTTGCCGCCATCGTTCCCCCTGTAGCAAGAAGGTCATCGTGAAGCAAGACCACATCGTCTTCGGTGATGGAGTCCTTGTGGATTTGGATGGTGTCGGTGCCGTATTCTTTTGCGTATGTTTCTTCCAATACTTCGGCGGGGAGCTTGCCCGGTTTGCGTGCCATGACGAAGCCGGCTCCGAGGCGTGCGGCAAGTGCTCCGCCTAAGATGAAGCCTCTCGACTCGATGCCTACTACTTTGGTGATGCCTTTGTCCTTGTACATCTCAACCAACTCGTCGATAAGCCCTTGCAGGCACTCGGCGTTTTTGAAGAGGGTGGTCACGTCGTAGAATAAGATTCCCGGCTTGGGGAAGTCAGGGATTTCCCTGAGGTTTTTGCGTAAAGTTTCCTTGTTCATATCCAGTGTTTTATGTTTGTTTCTTAAACTTGTTGTTTCACGTGAAACATCGTGCTTTTACCTGCCTAACAGGACGAGAAGCACATTGATGTCGCTTGGCGAGATGCCCGGAATACGGCTTGCTTGCGCCAAGGTCTCGGGGTCTATCTTGATGAGCTTCTGGCGGGCTTCGGTGGAAAGCGAATTCAGGCTGGCATAGTCGAACTTCCCTTTTATCTTGATGCTTTCCAGCCGATGGATTTTATCGGCAATCATCCGCTCGCGGTCGATGTAACCTTTGTACTTGATGAGCACTTCGGCGGCTTCCAAGGTTTCTTCCTTCCGGTCGGTCACCTTGTCCAATTCGGCTTGGAAGGCGGGAATGTGTGGCGCGATATTCTCAATGGTGATTTGCGGACGGCTTAATAAATCTATCAGCTTGCACCCATGGGCCAGCCGGGCGGTGCCCAAGCTTTCTAATGTATCGTTAATCTTATCCGCCTTGATGGAATATTCTTTCGTAAAGTCTATCAAGTGTTGCACGGCTTCCCGCTTGCGGCAAACCATGTCGTAGCGTTCGCGCTTGGCAAGCCCTAATTGATAAGAACGTTCGGTGAGCCGCATATCCGCATCGTCCTGACGGAGCAGGATGCGGTATTCGGCACGAGAAGTGAACATGCGGTAAGGCTCGTCCACGCCTTTGGTCACTAAGTCGTCTATCAGCACGCCGATATATGCTTCGTCTCTTCCAAGTACGAAGGGTTCGCCTCCCGTACAGTTCTGGTGTGCGTTGATGCCGGCGATGATGCCTTGCCCTCCCGCTTCCTCGTATCCGGTGGTGCCGTTCACTTGTCCGGCGAAGAACAAGTTCTTTACGATTTTCGATTCCAATGTATGCTTGAGTTGGGTAGGGTCGAAGTAATCGTATTCAATGGCATATCCCGGACGGTAAGCCACTACATTGCGGAAGCAAGGTATCTTGCGCAGGGCTGCAAACTGGATGTCCATCGGAAGCGAAGAAGAAAAGCCGTTCAGGTAAAGTTCACGGGTGGTTTCTCCTTCCGGTTCCAAGAACAACTGGTGCTGCGGCTTGTCGGGGAAAGTGACTATCTTGGTTTCGATGCTGGGGCAATAGCGCGGGCCAATGCTTTGGATTTGCCCGTTATAGAGAGGGGAGTCGGCAAGCCCGCTCCGCAAAACGGCGTGCACTTCTTCGTTGGTATAGCATGTCCAGCATTGCAATTGCTTCAGGTGGCGCGGCTCGCTGATGAAGGAGAAGCGGTGGAAATCGTTTTCCCCGTCTTGTGTTTCCATCAACGAGAAGTCTACGCTCCGTGCATCGATGCGGACAGGTGTACCGGTCTTCATGCGCCCGTATGTGATGCCGTGTCGGGCGATTGATTCGGTGAGGTGGTACGAAGCGGGTTCGGCGCAACGTCCTCCTGCTAACATCTTGCGTCCGATGTGCATCAGCCCGTTCAGGAAAGTTCCTGCGGTCAGGATAACGCATCGTGCATGAAAAGTGACACCCCAGCAGGTGGTCACGCCTTTCACTTCTCCGTCCTCTACAAGGAGTTCTTCTACCGTATCTTGCCAGATGTGCAGGTTGGGGATGTTCTCTAAGATTTCGCGCCAAGTCCAAATAAACTTGGCACGGTCGCATTGTGCGCGGGGGCTCCACATAGCCGGACCTTTCGAACGGTTCAGCATGCGGAACTGGATGGCGGTGCGGTCGGTCACGATGCCCATATAGCCTCCTAACGCGTCTATCTCGCGCACGATTTGCCCTTTGGCTATCCCGCCCACGGCAGGATTGCAACTCATTTGGGCAATCTTGTTCATGTCCATCGTAATGAGGCAGGTTTTCGAGCCTAAGTTGGCAGATGCCGCCGCGGCCTCGCATCCGGCGTGTCCCGCCCCGATTACAATCACGTCGTAGTTAAAATCCATTCGTCTTTACGTTTTAATATACGGCGCAAAAATACGAAAAAAAGACGGGTTTAGCTATTTCTTTCACCACAGATTACACAGATTCTAATAATATAAATTTCCCCATTAAACTATCTTTGAAAACGAAGATAACTTACTTTGCCAATTCATATATCTTCTGCAGCTGATGCAGATATATGAAATAGCGGATGCAGTGTATATTACTTTGGAGAAGCAGGAGAATGGCGGATTGAGGGCAATCTGATGTTTATAATTGTTCCAATCTGTGCAATCTGTGGTGAGCCAATCTCATCCTATCTCCGCAAGCATGGCGAGTGCTTTGTTTTCGGCTTGCTCCATGATTTCACGCTCGCCCGGGCCTTTATCGTTGATGCCGCACAGGTGCAGGATGCCATGGATGATGACCCGATGAAGCTCGGTTTCATACGAAGCGTTGAATTGTTCGGCATTGGTGCGCACCGTGTCAAGGCTGATAAACAGGTCGCCCGAAATGCGGTTCCCTTCGGTATAGTCGAAGGTGATGATGTCGGTGTAATAATCGTGTTGCAGGTACTGGCGGTTCACTTCCAATATCTTCTCGTCCGAGCAGAAGATGTAGGCGATTTCTCCTACCTTCTTCCCATAGGTTTGGGCTACGGCTTTCACCCATTCCGTAGTCTCTCTTTTCTTGATGTGGGGCATTTCCACCCCTTCGGTCTGATACGTAATCATAATAGTTTTGTAGCTTTATATTGAACACAGAGACACAGAGGCACGGAGTTTTTGATTTAAAAGGATAAAGATTTAAATGAAAATTTCTCTGTGTCTTCGTGTCTCTGTGTTCATTCAATTAGAAAAATAAATAGCAAACAAAGATAGCGGCAAGGATGCCCGCCAAGTCGGCAAGCAAGCCGCAAGGTACGGCATGGCGCGTCTTTGCTACACCTACACTTCCGAAATACACCGCAAGGATGTAGAACGTAGTGTCGGTAGAGCCTTGGAAGATACACGCCAATCTGCCCACGAACGAATCGGCTCCGTAGGTACTCATGGCATCTACCATTAATCCGCGTGCCCCGCTTCCGCTCAAAGGTTTCATCAGAGCCGTAGGAAGCGCGCCTACGAAATCACTATTTAATCCACACATCTCGACCAGCGAGGCAATGCCTTGCGTCAGGTAATCCATGCATCCCGATGCACGGAATACACCGATAGCGACCAATATCGCCACAAGATAGGGAATGATGCGCACGGCGGTGGTAAATCCTTCTTTTGCGCCTTCGATGAAAGCATCATACACATTTACCTTCTTACGGATGCCCGCCGCGATGAATCCGATGATAATCACGAAGAGGAACACATTGGCAAAGGTGGTGGAGTAAAGGTCAATCTGGTCTTGTGATAAGGTGCTGAAGAACCAGATAATGCCCGCAATGAACAGGGTAGCTCCCCCCAAGAACAGGAGAATCGTGCGGTTCAAGAGGTTGATGCGCTGGTAAAGCGCCACGGCGATAATGCCTGCCAAAGTAGAGATAAAGGTGGCGATGAGTATCGGCACAAACACATCGGTAGGTTGTGCCGCCCCCAACTGGGCACGGTAGACCATGATGCTGATAGGAATCAAAGTCAGCCCGGAGGTGTTAATCACCAAGAACATAATCATCGGATTGGTGGCTGTATCTTTCTTCGGGTTCAGCTCTTGCAAGCCTTCCATTGCTTTCAGTCCGAGGGGCGTGGCGGCATTGTCCAGCCCCAACATATTGGCTGCCATGTTCATGAAGATGCTTCCCGTTACGGGATGCCCCTTGGGTATATCGGGGAAAAGTCTGGAGAACAAGGGGCTGAGCACACGCGAGAAAAGGGCGATGACTCCGCCTTGTTCTCCGATGCGCATAATGCCCATCCAAAGTGCTAACACACCGGTAAGCCCGAGGGAAATCTCGAAAGCCGACTTAGAAGAAGCAAACGTAGAATTGATGATGTCGGGGAATACTTCCGCATCACCGAAGAAAACCAGCCGTATCGTAGCTACAATAAAAGCCAGCACGAAGAATGCAATCCAAATGTAGTTTAGGACCATAGTTCTATTGTTTTTAGAGGTAAGTAAAGTAATTAGTATTAAAGGAGGTAAAGGAGATTGTATAGACTTTACCTACTTTACCTTCTTTACTACTTTACCACCTTAATTATTTCCCCGCAAAAGTAAAGAATTAATTCCGAAAATGATAACTTTGCCTCCATGAAATACAAAAGAGTCAAGTACATTCGTTGGGCGGTTCTCTTGCTTTTGCTTGCAGGAGTAGGCATGTGCGCCAAGATGCCCGGTGCAGGAGAGTGGTATGCGCGGGAAGTCTATCCGTATGTGTCCGTTATGCTTTCGGGTGTGGCTTCGGTGGTGCCTTTCTCGCTTTGCGAAGTCACGGTATTAGGTTTTGTTCTATGCCTGATAGCCTTGCCTTTTGGGATGAGAAAGCATCAAGCACCGTGGGGGAAGGTTTGTGTAAGGGAAGCCGAGGTTTTGCTTTGGGTGTATGTCTGGTTCTATTGGGCTTGGGGCATGAATTATTTTCGTGATGATTTCTTCACCCGTTCGGAAACTGAACGGGTCGCATACGAGGAAGTGCGCTTTCGTCAGTTTATCGGGCAGTTTGTAGATAGTTTGAATGCGGCATATATTCAAGACGCTTCGTTATCGGAAAAGGAAATCCAGAGCGGGATTAAAGCGATATATCGGCAAGTGCCCGAACGGTTCGGCTTGACCCTTCCCAAAGCTTTCCAGCATCCGAAGCGGTCTTTGGTCAACGGACTGTATTCCAAAGTCGGGGTATTGGGTTATATGGGACCTTTCTTCGATGAGTCGCACGTCAATCACGAATTGCTTCCCGTGCAGTATCCGTTTACTTACGCTCACGAGTTATCCCATCTGTTAGGAGTAAGCAACGAGGCGGAAGCCAATTTTTGGGCATATCAGGTTTGCGTCCGCTCCGAAAACAAATTCGTACGTTATTGCGGATACTTCGGTCTTCTACCTTATATATATAGGGACGCTTATCGGATGTTGGACGAAGCCGATTTTAAGGAATGGGCAAACCGCATCCGTCCCGATATCTTGCGGGAGCTTCGTGAAAAGGAAGTTTATTGGAATGAACGGTATAGTCCGTTGATGGGTGCAGTGCAAGATGCCCTCTATGATTGGTACCTGAAAGGGAACCACATCCCGTCGGGCAAGAAGAATTATGGGGAAGTGGTAGGCATGATTCTTTCTTTACCTGAGAATTGGTGGCAATGACGCTCTGAGAATTTAAAAATCACGTAGGGGAGGCAAGCTAATGCGTATTTTTGCAATTCTAGGCAACAGGAAAAACTTAATCAGAAAGGATTTTCTTGCAAATTGTAATAAAATCGGGATATAATATTCCCTCTTTTTTCTCTTTTGCTTTTGTTTCTTGTCAGGAGTTGTCAATTTGACAATTTTGCATTTGTCTTTATTTGCTTTCATCTAGCAAAATTTATCTAATCGCTCATCCACTATCCATTATCAACTATCCCACTTTCCATTCCTCTACCGTTCCAGTCTCGGAAGAGAAGTTTACTCCTATTTTATATAGCTTACGCTTGTCCGCCTCGTACGGACGGGCATAGCCTTTTGCTTCTATTTGTGCCAACGCCTCGTCTGCCGAGCCGTCGCGCTTGAACTCGAAAATGTAAATGTAATCGTCCGTCTCTACGATGCAGTCCGACCGCCCTTGGCTCTG
>ULTX01032081.1_pt1 | contig 16152 bp, 13 predicted proteins | sample 1958041 | NCBI WGS metagenome assembly ULTX01 (sample SAMEA4835747, study PRJEB28245) | human gut metagenome | biome: gut microbiome; material: fecal sample | place: Denmark | collected 2008
AGACTGACGGAAGTTATCGGAGTTCGACTTCATGGTCAGGCGATATACACCAACCACCACATTGTGTTCCTTGCTAGGATCATAAGCCTCGTTTGCTTCATATGCGCCAGCGATCTCCAGCACACGGTCAGCAATGTAGTCTTTTCGGGTACGGTTAGACTCCACGATTGCTTCAATCAGGTTCTCCGGCACATCAGCGTAATTGGCCAGAAGCTGCTTGGTATCCTTGGGCAAGCAGTAACCGCCGTAGCCAAAGCTTGGGTTGTTGTACTGATCACCAATACGAGGATCAAGGCACACACCCTTGATAATTTGCTGCGTATTCAGTCCCTTCATCTCCGCATAGGTATCCAGCTCGTTGAAATAGCTGACACGCAGAGCCAGATAAGTGTTGGCAAACAACTTAACAGCCTCGGCTTCCGTAAAGCCCATGATCAGGGTATCGATATTCTCCTTGATTGCACCTTCCTGGAGCAGGCCTGCAAAGGTGTTGGCAGCCTTCACCAGGCGAGCGTTATCCACATCAGTACCCACAATGATACGGCTCGGGTACAGATTGTCGTAAAGAGCTTTAGACTCCCGCAGGAACTCCGGGCTGAAGATGATGTTGTCACAGTGGTACTTTTCACGCACAGATGCCGTAAAACCGACCGGAATCGTGGACTTGATGACCATGATGGCATCAGGATTATACTGAATCACCAGCTTGATGACAGCTTCTACTGCAGAAGTATCAAAGAAGTTTTTCTTGCTGTCATAGTTGGTAGGTGCTGCAATGACAACAAAGTCTGCATCCTTATAGGCGGCTTCAGCATCCAGCGTGGCAGTCAGATTTAAGTCCTTTTCTGCCAGATACTTTTCAATGTACTCGTCCTGAATGGGAGATTTACGCTGGTTAATGAGATTAACTTTCTCCGGGATAATATCCACCGCCATGACCTCATGATGCTGCGACAGCAACGTGGCAATAGACAGACCGACGTAACCGGTACCTGCAACTGCGATTTTCATTGTTTGTCCTCCTTTTTATTTAGAAAACACGCTTTTCACATACTCATAGCTATTGATATTCCCAATATCATAGCGTTTTCCCGGCATTAGATAAGCATGCATTTCTGTCTGTTTACTCAACCATGCGGCAAAGCTACCCGGTGCGTCATAGCCACAACCATTATCCAGTGCTTCCTGAATGCGTTTCACATCACAGGCACGGTAGCAGTAGAACGGCGGAACAGCTAGATTACCTTTCGGTTCTTTCGGTTTTTCCTCATAACTGGTAATTAGGTCATTGCCATCCAATGTGATGATTGCTGTTTTTTGCTGCTTTTTCAGTTCATTTTCCTCATGGCACATCACACAGGAGGTGTTCTTTTCCTTTGCGAACTCCACGAACTTGGAGAGGCTGAAATCCAGCACATTGTCACCAGCCATGACCAGCAGGTCATCTGTCAAGTTTAGCTTTTCGACTGTCAGTTGGATGTCCTTCACTGCGCCGAGACGAGTTTCATTAGTGCTTGTACCATCATCGATTACCGTAATTGCATACGGCCGTGCCTTGTGCTTATTGTTCTTCCAATCCTCAAAGTGCTGCGCGAACTTATGGTTAGAAATCACCACAAATTCATCAATGTCAGTTGTGTCCACCAAATCGTCCACCAGCCAATCAAGGATTGACTTCTCGCCTACCTTTAAGAGTGGCTTCGGAAAATTCTCGGTCAGCGGATAAAGCCGTGTGGCGTAACCTGCTGCTAAAATCAAGCATTTCATCTATGTATTCCCCTTTTACAGTTCCACGCCATCAGCGCTCCCGCACAGATGGAAACTGTACTTTCCCTCTAGTGCCGGGAATGCTTTCAGATACTCAGAGGCCACTTTGGCTTCAATATCTTCTGCCTTATCTGGATCAATCAACGCCATGCAGCAACCTTTGAATCCCGCGCCGGAGAATCGGCCACCGTAAATGCCATCGGTATCAGTCATAATTTCATACAGCTTTTTCAGTTCATCGCAGCCGCACTCGTAGCTGTAAATGGAAGATTTTCCGCTCTCAAAAACAAGCTGACCGTATCCATCTAAATCACCTTTACGCCACAGTTCTGCGCCTTTTTCAGCACGAGCAAATTCACTGTAATAGTGCTCTGCTCTCCTGCGCCACAGTTCTGGCAGACGATCCTTATAGGTTTCAAATACTTCATAAGGCACATCCCGCAGCCGGGTGTTTGCAAAGGTATCGTAATCCATGCCTGCATAGCCCATCAGCGCATAGGCCGCAGCTTTGCACTCGTCCTGCCGCAGATTGTATTTAGAATTTTTCAGAGAACGCTCCAAGCCCGAGAAGAAAATCGCCACCTTATAAGGTTTCATCTTTTCGCTGGTGGGGATCAACTCATAGCTGTCATCTTTCGTGTCGAGGTACAGCAGATGGTTCTTCTTAGATAGAACCTCGCAGCTCTGGTCGAGCTTTCCGCAGGAAACGCCAACATACTGATTTTCTGCCGCTTTTGCGGTAAGAATCATCTCCATCGGCTCTAGATGGATACCATTTACTTTGCACAGTGCCGACAGAAAGCAAATAATGACCGAAGCCGACGAGGACAATCCACCAATCGGCAGACTACCTTCGATGATACCCGACAGACCAACTTTCAAACGGTACTTTTCGCCCAGTATCTTCGCTGCGCCGCGCAGATGATCTGCCCAGTCGCCCTGCTTTTCATCTGGCACTGCGCTTGCAAAAAACTGGGCACGTTTGGGGAAGTTCAAAGACTGCAATTCCACAACGCCATTCTGTTTCGGGTGATAGGCCATGTGGATGCCTTTATCGATTGCCAGACCATTGATTTTTCCATATTGATGGTCGATATGTGCGCCTAGCGGACTGATACGATAGGGACAAAATGCTACTCCATACGGCTCTTGATGGTAGAGGTTTTTATAGACTTCTACGCACTTCATTTTGGATTCCTTCCTCGGCTTTTTTATATTGTCCGATTTACATATTCTTCAGTTGCATTATTTCTATGCTTAATAACGCATGGATTTCCTACTACCACCGAATGATCTGGAACATCACAATTCACAAAAGAATTTGCGGCAATTAACACATCATTTCCGATTCTTACGTTTCCCACAACCGTTGCATTGACACCAATCCAGATATTGTCGCCTAGTGTTGGGCAACCAGTCCTTGCGCCACGATGTTCCTCTCCAATAGTTACACCTTTATGTAGATTGATATTTTTACCGAGAACCGCTCTTGGATTGATTGTTATACAGTAAGGGTGTGCGAAATAAAGCCCCGGACCAATTTGGTTATTAATAGACATTTCAATGTGATTTTTGTTCCGTGCGCAAATAAACAAAAATTTATAAAGCAACTTTATTGGTTTATTACTCGCTTCTTGCGCCTTTCGATAGAATACTTGAAAAAGGGGTACCCCCCCCCAGAATATCTTCTTCGATCCAATTCCAATATTGTTTGTTTCATAGAGTTCACCCCATATAAAATTCTTTATACCACTCTGCAAACTTCCGCAGACCCTCCCGCAGCGGAGTGTGGGGTTTAAAACCGAAGTCCCGCTCCAGCGGCTCAGTATCTGCAAAGGTCACAGGCACATCGCCGGGCTGCATGGGCACCAATTCCTTGTGCGCCTCAAAGTCATAGTCCGCAGGCAGCACACCAGCCCGCACTAGTTCCTCGGACAGTATCTGCACAAAGTCCAGCAGGTTCTCCGGGTTAGAATTGCCGATGTTGTAAACTTCATAGGGAGGAATAGGCAGACCATCCTCGCCGTTCCTCTTTTCGGGAGCCTTTGCCATCACACGGACAACACCTTCCACGATGTCATCCACATAGGTAAAGTCCCGCTTGCAGTTTCCGTAGTTGAAAATCTTGATGGTTTCGCCGTTCACCAGCTTGTTGGTAAAGCCAAAATATGCCATGTCCGGACGACCAGCAGGACCATAGACAGTAAAGAATCGCAGACCGGTAGAGGGAATGTTGTAGAGCTTTGAGTAGGCGTGCGCCATCAGCTCGTTGGATTTCTTGGTAGCCGCATACAGAGAAACCGGATTGTCCACCTTATCATCGGTACTGTACGGCACCTTCTTGTTGCTGCCATAGACAGAACTGGAAGATGCGTACACCAGATGCTCAACCGGATAATGACGGCAGGCTTCCAAAATGTTGTAAAAGCCAATCATGTTGCTTTCGATGTAAGCGTCCGGGTTTGTGATGGAGTAACGCACACCTGCTTGAGCGCCCAGATTGACCACAATATCCGGGTGATATTGCTCAAAAATGCTGTTGATCAGCGCCTTGTCCGCAAGATTGCCCTTAATAAAGGTGTATTTCTCGAACTTCTGAAGCTCAGTAAGACGAGCTTCCTTGATGCGAACATCATAATAATCGTTCATGTTATCCAAACCGATGACCTTGATATCCGGCTCAGTGGTCAGAATACGCTTGGCAAGGTTGGAGCCGATAAATCCGGATGAACCGGTGATGAATACTGTTTTACTCATTTCCTTTTTCCTTTCATCGCAATATGAGTCAATGCCATCATTTTGTCTTTATATGCAATAAAATTAAGGCAAGCTGTAATAATAATAGCTAAAAGAGCAGTAACTATGGCCAATATAATCCACGAGAGATAGGAAACAGAACGCATTGTTAGCATCCCAGAAAGCATTACAATGCAAGTAGCTGTTACGCTATCAACCACAAACTGTTTTACGACTGCCTTCATTGGCCAAAATACAAAGTGCTTTGAATCGTATATTGCCAGCCATACTGTCTGATATGCCATTGCGGCAAGCGTACCAATCGCAACTCCAATTAACCCCCACGCTTTTACCGTTAGCACAGAGAGAACAATATTGATTGTGGCAGCCACAATATAGTTTTTTTGGGTCTGCTTGTAGTGACCCGCTGCTAGAACCATAATATTGTAAGGGAGACGCAAACAGTGCATCGCATTTGCTAACGTAAGCAATATTGCAAAGGCAGGCTGAATATAATTTGCATCGTTAATTCCTGCCGTATAAACACGAACAAATGGAACAATTAGGGCTGCGGTGCATGCAAATACATAGGTAGTTCCCGTATGAATGCACCACTCTGACCATCCGAAAGTTTCTCGGAGTTCATTTAGTTCCTGTCTTGCCCATAATTCACCCAGCAACGACTGAATGCCATTCGTCATAGACAGAAACAGTGTCTTGACGCCCCTGATCACCATAAAATAAACAGAATATATCGAAACATTCGAGAGTGTGGACAAAAGAGTCAAAACAATAGTGTCCGTTCCGTCTAATACCACCGCAGCTATATGCTGCGCTACGCCATTCCACTTCTGTTGAATGGGTTCTTTGTCATACTGGATTTTCCAATCTATTTGATACATCCTGCTAACATAGATTCGGAGAATGAGTGGTCTGGCGAGATAAATTAACGACGTGGTCAATTTCACCAGCTGAACCGAGCCACCGAGTTTTATCATAAATACGCAAACAACGGTATTTAAAACCACCGTAATTGTTTGAGCATTATACTGGATGTATCCTCGTTGATCCGCATTTAAGAGAAGCGAATTTACGATCCCAAAATAGTATTGTGCAAAAGAACTGATTGAAATTGCCGCAATCAGTGTTGCGGTATAAAGGTAGCCAAAGCTCTGATTTGCAATCAAGGGATATACGGCAACTAAAATCAACACATATCCCAGTAAGATCTGAGCCAACCGACGGAAAAATCGGTCAGCCGATACCATCACTCTACTGACCTGCTGTTTATCACCGTCCGCAAGAGGCTTATAGAGCGACGATTGAACGACCGCACCAACACCCAGTTCTAGGAACGAAATCACACCCAGGAACTGGGTGATTGAATTCACAAGACCGTTTACTTCAGAACCAAAATATTCCAGAAACAGATGCGGTAAAATAAATCCACACACCAGTGCGGTAATCTGTGATAGCAATGATGCCACTGTATTTTTTGCTAAAAGTTTTTTTCGCACATTTTTCTCCCGCTCATTGCTTCAACGATGTTGGAAGCTTGAGCATTTTTCCAATTTTATAATCCCATTCCAGTGGCTCGATTTTATCAAATCCGCTGCCGTCAAAGAATGTCAGCTCCCCAAAATAAATCTGTCCATTACAATCGTAAAAATCAACACGAATATGCGGAAGTCCCTTTGCAAGCTTTTCGGCAATTTCCAGCATTTCATCAAAATTTTTCGGTTTTGGGGGTCGGATTTCTGCGTGTTGGTATCCCCAAGTAAAATCCAGCCAGTTAAAGTCCCGGTCAAAGTAGTCTGCTTTTGTGGGTTTATTGGAATTGCGGTCGGAATTAATCATGACAAATTTTACGACACCATCAAAGCAATAAAACTTATAATCGCTCAGATCTTCACTCCGCTCACGGTCAACCTCATCCAAACAGCGAACCAGAAACACATATCCGGCATTACAAATTAGGGACCCCCCCCCCCGAAGTTTCAGGAAGTTTGATTAGACTACCAAGTTTTTTATCCCATTCCTCCGGCTTAAACGGCATAAGACCCGAACACGGAGAAAATGTCAATTCACCAAAGAAGACACGATGATCTATCTCATAAAAATCCACTCGTAGATATGGCACATCTTTTGAAAGTTGTGCTGCCAGCACTTTCATTGCTCCAAAGTTTTCCGGTACAGGAGGAAGTTCATCAAACGGTTTATAATCAGTCCGTCCAAACGGAGCCTGATGATAGTCCATATCTGCAAAGCTGATGTGAGCCTTCTCATGTTGATCCATGTGGTCAGACACATACAAGTATTCAGGTTTCCCACTGAAGCAGTAGAATTTATAATCTGTTAATCCGTCATTCTCTGCCTTGGACTGAACTGTCTTACTGTGAATCCACAGGAGATAGCCCTGTCCGACAATCAGGTACCCTCCCCCCGAAGATTCTGGCAATTCTATCCAATCACCAAGAGCTTTATCCCATTCTTCCGGATGAAATCCTTCAAAGCCGCTAGCAGGGAAAAATGTCAGCTCACCAAAGTAGGTTTTTCCACTGATTTCGTAGAAATCAGCCCGGATAAAGGGAATATCCTGTGCCAGCCGCTCCGCAAGAGTCACCATTTCATTGTATGTTCTGGGCTTAACGATTTCTGTCTTGCTGGCTGGATGTGTATAACGTTCAAATGGCAACCGATTCCAGTTGGTATCGTAAAACGTTACTTTCAATCCGTCCTTTGAAAAGCGGCTACTACAAACAAATGTTGCCTTAACTTTTCCATTGAAGCACATCAGTTTGTAGTCGTTCAGCTCCTCGCTGGTACCATTTGTCATGTACTTTTCTGCAATTATTCGAGGTTTGACATCTTTGTAAGGCCACTCTCTATGGGCGTAATAGTACTTTCTTCTTAGGCAGTGCTCTATTTTCCTCTTTGCCGCCTTTTTGTCCAGCCTAGATTTATCTTTGCAAATCACCAGACCACCGCTGTCATGGGTACATTTTAGTACAAACTGATCCGGCAATGCATCAAAATCAATATCATCAAAATGATCCCACACACCCAATGTCGGGATAATATATTGGCTTCCAATCTTGTCCGCCACATACTGCTTGGCGGCATATTTATCGACCATTGTCGTATATTCTGGTTTTCGGTTGTGGATCTTCAGCCACTGGAGCTTCTCATTGAATGTTTGAGGATTATCAAGATTTAAAGGTTTTCCCATCGCGAGATAGTATTCCTTTTTCAGAAATTGTTCGTCTGACATCCAACGGGTTAGTCCAAGCGCAGTCAGATAGGAAAAACGAATTTTCTTGTCTGTGAAAAATCTAGTGAGCATTGTTCCAATACGCATATAATCACCCTCTTCGTATCGTGTGTTTAACAATCGTCGTTGCTCTATATACCACGATAACAATTGCTAACGGAAAGAATCCCAACATGATATCAAACATTGAAAAATATGGAACTGCTCTAAAGAGCATTTCCATAATATTTGCTTTTATTGCGAATTGAACAACTGCATCTTCATTTGGATTCCAATCGTCAATTTTCTTAATAAACATACCAAGTAATATTCCAAACAGCACTACTCCGGCAAACCGTAAATCATAGTATGCCTGTGTTACAAGAGAACACGGGGACTGCCCATGAAGTACGCTTAAATCTCCATATATCAAAATTGTATTAGTATTCCAGACATCCTCAAACCCTGACGGCTTAAACTTTGTTGGTATCCAAGCAAATACGCCTGTTATCAAGTCATCCAGCGCAGTCAGACCTACCTTGCCATTCCAAGCTGATAAAATACTGGTCTGTCCTCCTTGGGGCAAGAATCCAAGTTCGCGGATAATTGGTGCAATCACTTTTTCCCCACCGTTTTCCGAAATCCAGGCACCGGTTCTAATGTAGCGGGTAATATTATCCATTTGAAGCAGCAACAATAGTCCCAAGGCAACGACAACACATCCTACTAAAATAGCTCGTAAAGCATGTTTGATTTTTTTTCCTGCAAAAAACATCCAAAATATTGCCAGAAGGAAAATCATAATCGTTAGTCGACCATCATTCGCTATCAAGTAAAGATACGAACATATACTCGATAAGATAAAACCGACAAAATTACTTATACTGCGCACAGTAATTTTTTTCGTTGGATTTCCTTTTAGTATCAATGTCAGAAATAGCATCGTGCAAAGCATTACAACCTTAGTCGGATGCTTAAAAAATGCAAAATTGTTCGTAACTCCACCGTATCCAGACCGAACACTATTCGCTTTTAGCATTAATATAAAGATTGATCCATACGCCTTCGACCACAAATAAAGTGAACACACACCAATTGTCAGGCATATCCATGCAACAGTCGGAAGTAAAGAGTCCGGGTATTTATTGTTTTTTGAAATGGGGCGTCGGTCATCAAGCCAATCTTGCTTTATCTTCCCATAATAGGCTAGGACAACTGCAATAAAACACAGCAATGCATATAAATAATAATATATCAATGCCAGGATACCTTCGCTGCTTAAATCAAGAATCCTCTTGACATAGCTGCTTTGGCTTCCGTCAAACAAAACCTCCCATGACAGCAGCGCTGGTAAAATTCCGTAGACTACGTCATACATGAATGACACTACAAAAAAGCCATCTATTTCCTTCTTATGTAAAAAGTGCCATAGCAAGATTCCTGAATATACAAACACACATATTACACTCAGTATGAATACTATCGTCATGCCATCCCACCTCTGCCTGTATTCAACTCTTTAATGTAGTCCTCCCAACACTTCATTACTGCCTCTGGAGCAAAATTCTCTGCACATAATTTTACATAGTCAGCCTCAATGTCCTTTTGTTGCTGATCTGCAAGCAGTTTTTTTGTTTGTTGCGCAAACTTTTTTGAATTTCCCAATCTCACCAAGATTTCCTCCCTGTTATATAACAGTTCCCTCGGTCCTCCACAAGGACAATCTGTAGAGATACACGGTACACCGGCCGCCATCGCCTCCATCAGTGCATTGGGCATTCCCTCGTAATCCGAAGACAGCACAAACAAATCCGCCGTTTGAAGCGCTTTTGCTACATCGTTGGTGGCTCCCATCAGGAAAACCTTTTCATTAAGATTCAGTGAATCGATCTGATTCTGGAGTTTTTCCCGAAGTGCACCTTCTCCATAAATTTTGAGGGTCGCATAAGGATATTGCTTCACCACTTCAGCAAATGCCGAAATCAACATGGCGTGATTTTTTTGTTCAGTCAGTCTGCCACAGGTCACGATTTCACCACGATTGGGCTTGCGCTCAATGTGATAAAACTCCTCTTTCACAGCGTTATAAATAATTCTTGACTTTTTTTGAAGCTTTTGGGGAAACCATTCTTGTGCCTCTTTGGTCTGGAATACACATCCATCAGCCATAGGAAGCAGCACCTTTCCAACAAACGCCCCCAACTTTCCTGCATACTCTTTATTAGGGTCATTCCGAACGGAAACCAGTGTTTTTACAGGCAATCCTCTTGTCGCAAGAATCGCCCGAAAGTTCGGTTCCTCCATGAAAGATACAAGTATGTCGGGCTTCTCAGATCTGCATAAGGTTCTTAATTTTTTGATTCTGCCTAAATTTCTTTTTATTCTGGATTGCTTGATTTCCGTTTCTTCCAACGTAAGCCGTCTTACAGTCGGCGCAAGCGGATATTCCCATGTATCCCGGAAAGACGTGACCAAGGTGGTATCGTATCCATTTTCAGAGAAATACTTTGCCAAGTTCACCATAACACGCTCTGCGCCGCCGTCATGGATTGCATTGATATAAAACATTATTTTTTTCATGTTTCTTATCGCCTTTTTGCAAAATAAATTGCATGTAGAATTCTATCCAGTTTTGAAATTTTCCGTTCTTTCAGCTTCGTATCCTGTACTGACACAAAATTCGAATGCTCTCCTTTTAGAAATATTTCTAATTCCTCGAAATCTTCGTCTTTCATCATATTGGGATGATAGCAAAACGTGCACACCTTAAACGGCAGTTTTCTTACTCGCCCGGACTGCTGTGGAATAAAGTAGAAGCCGTTTTCAAAATACACATCATTTGTAATCGTATCGCTAATGATGCGAATGTCAGATTCTTCTTTCAATGCAATCAATGTGTTTTCATCAAAGGTGTGTGAAGGAGCAAAAAACACTTTTGGCTCAATGCCATGGTCTTTCAGAACATCCACACCGTGCCGAATCATTTCTTTCTGCTTATCCAGGGAAACGCCTGCGAATTCGCTTCTTTTATTTACCGGGTTGATGCCGCCTTCCTCTGTCGTATATTTGTGATAGCAACCATGAAGTGCCAGCTCCCAGCCTTTGGCTTTCCAGCGTGCAGTCTTATCCCAGAATTCAAGGTCTTGTTTATAGCTCTCGGTAAGAGATGAATCCCGGTTGTCCGGAATAATTCCGACCAACGGCTTAATCTCATACCGATCTAAAAGTGCCTCCATCCGCTGCCACTTTTCAACGTCCATATAATCGGAGGCATCGTCTAGGCGCAATATATATTGACTCATCTTCTTGCCCTTTCATCCTGTTCCAGATAAAAACTCTGAAGTTGCTTTGCAACCACTGTTGCGTCAAACGGTTGCAGTCGCACCATATTCTCTGCTGTGGTAGCAATTCGAGGCTTTCTCTGAATGTCCGCAACCTTGCGAAGCCATGCTTTTTTATCAGTCAACGAAAGATACTTCACTTGGTCTGTTAAATCAACATCATGTGTTATCACGTCAGACAGCAAACACGGAAGACCATTTGCCTGTGCTTCCACAACCGAAACAGGCAACCCCTCCCACAAGGACGGAAATACAAACACATCCATGGCCTGATAATAGTCTTCCGTGTTGGTTTTGCTGCCAACCATAATAACTGCATCTTGGATTCCAAGCTCCGTGCATTGCTGCTGCACCATTTCGAACAACTCGCCATCGCCCACCAAAAGTAGTGTGCTATTGGGGTTCTCTTTGTAGTACTCTGCGAATAGTTCCACTAAGAATTGATGGTTTTTGGGGACGGTGATCCGCCCGATGTGCCCCAGAACAAAGGTATCCTCGGCAATTCCGAGTTCCTGACGCATCTGCTGCCGCTTTTCCTCACAAAACGCAAACCGCTTCAGATCTACGCCATTGGGAATCATCCGATAATTCGGCTGTTTCGTAGCCTTTTCTCCATACAGCCATTTGCCTGCTTTGTCGGAACAAGCAAACAAATAATCCGCTGTATGCCGAATTGGAAGTTGCAACAGATCCTTTACGATGGCAGAAATTCCGCTTCCGTTTGAGGTGCTATGGCTGTGTGCAATCGTTACTAATCCATTCTTTTTTGCAATTTTCAGATAAATCGACGCAGTGCTTCGAACATGACCGTGAATCACATGGTACTCCGGATGCACCTTAAAGAAGGAATCCCACCACTTGCAGTATGCGAAATGGTTTTTTCCAGCATACTTAGGACAAACAAAAATTCGCCCACCCATCTGCTCAACCTGTTCGTACAAATCCTTCCGTTCTTCTGGTGTAACAACAAAATCGAACTGCACTTTTTTTCGATCCACGTTGTTATAAAGGTTCATGACAAATGCCTGTGATCCGCCAAAATGAAGACTTGCGATATTATGTAATACTCTGATTGGTTCCATTATGCTGCTGCCGAACCTCCGTTGTTCGTTTTTGAATAATCACACTGTTTGGGGGAAAGTCTCCTTTGACAACTGTCCCCCCCCCAACGACAGAATTGTCCCCGATCGTTGTTCCCCGGAGAATCAGAGTATTAGCACCGATCCAGACATTATTCCCAATCGTAATCGGTGCGGTTTTGAACTTCATCGCTGCAACGCCACCCTCGACCTGATAATCATGATCTTGATCATAGATCAGAACATTGGGTCCCAACATCACATTGTCGCCAATTTTGATATGGTCGTAGGTAGTAACAACGCAACCATTGCTCATTCCAAAATTCTTTCCTATTTCCAGTTTTCCGCCTTTGCGAACTCGGATCTTTGCACCATTATGCATTTTCAACTTTTTCGCAATGCGCAGCTCAGATTTTCCATCTACGGTGACTTCGGTCATCGGCGACATAATTGCCGGAAAGGCTACATGGAACCGTCCACCATTCTCAATCTTCAGAATAGCATACTTGATTCCCGCAAACGGAACACAAAACAGCGCCTTGATGTATTTATTCATCTTTCCCCTCCAAAGCCTGAATCTCTTCCAAATACGCTTTCACCACGATCTTTCGGTCGAATTCCCGTTCCATTTTTGCACGACCGGCCAGACCCATGGCTTTCCGCTGCTCTGACGTCATCTGCATAAACCGTTCCAGCGCATGGACCAGAGCTTCCTCGTCCTGAATGGGAATCAGGAATCCGGTCACTCCGTCTTCCACTGTTTCCCGGCAACCTGCACGGTCTGTGGCAATGATAGGCCGGGCGCTGGCCGCACCCTCCAGAAGCACGTTGCTCATTCCCTCCGGATAGTAGGACGGATGTACGATGCAGCTTGCCTGTTTCAGAAATGGGATCATATCCTTCTGCTGGCCATGATAAACCACATCTCCAGCTTCCTGTGCCTGCTTCAGGATCTCTTCGTAGGCAGGGTCGTCGCAGCCTCCACAGATATGGAACACCGTGTTGGGGTACTCCGCATGGATACGTTTGGCAGCAGCGAGATACAGGTCGATTCCCTTTTCCTTCAAAATTCGGGATGTAAACTGGAAGTGTACTGTCTCACCTTCCGGATATGGGAACGCTGGATGGCTCTCCAAATCTACACCGGACCCCGGCAACAACCGGATCTTCGCATGCTTCGGCATCATCTTGTGTGCTTCAAAGAAGCGCTGGTTTTCGCTGTTCTGGAAAAAAATGCAGCTTGCACCGGCCACGCCCATCTTGTAAAGCCGGGTCGTCAACGCCTGCAAAGGGCCGGGATTTTCCACTGGAGTACCGAGGCCGGTAATGTTGGGGATGTACTTGATTTTTAACATCTGACAGGCCAGCCCTGCATAAACGTTCGGTTTGATATTATTTCCCAGCATCACATCCGGTTTGTGCCTTTTTAACGCCTGATAGTATTTCCGGAAGAGAACGATGTCCTTAAAAGGATTCTTTCCTTGCCGTGCGGTCTCGATATCGATAACACCGCACCCCATCTGCTCGAGCTCCTCCTTAAACTGGAGCACCTGACACATTACAGACACCTCGTGTCCTTCTGCAATCAAGCCCTTCAAAATTTCCCGGCGCAGATTATAGATAAAAGTAGTATCGTTTGCAACTAAAACAATTCGCATCTTTCACTCACACCATTTGTATTTTTTTTCGTTTCGCAATTTGTATCATCTACCGACACCAGCCTACTCTCTCGCAGGAGCACAATACTCTCCCTCCGGAACTCCGGGTCAATTTTTCCGTCCACAACGCCCTTTCGACCTAATACGACCTGAATACTTTTCCAAATGACTTTCAGATCAAATTTCAGGCTAACATTCTGGACGTATTCCCGGTCATAGTAGACTTTGTCGTACACATCCACCGTGTCCCGACCGTTGACCTGCGCCCAGCCGGTAATACCCGGCGTCACCTGATACACGCCGTACCAACGCCGCAGAAAACGAATCTCACGTTCCGTATACACCAGCGGACGAGGGCCAATCAGGCTCATTTCGCCACGAACTACGTTTGCCAGCTGTGGCAGCTCATCAATGCTGGTGTCTCGTAGAAAACGTCCCAGTCGGGAAATGTACGTCTCTGGACTTTCCAGATCACCAGTTGCCACATTCTTCGGCGCAGAACTCTTCATCGTCCGGAACTTGATGATATTAAAGCAATGTGCGCCTCTGCCTACCCGCTTTTGTAAAAAGAAAATTGGTTCGTCCGGTGCGCTGATCTTCTGTGCAACGCTCACCACCAAAAACAAAGGGGAAAGTACAATCAGCGCCAGCGCCGCCAGAATGCGGTCAATTACAGATCTCACCGCAAGGTATTTCTTCTGTTTCCGAGTCAGATGGACATAGAACTGTCCAAAATCAACGTGGTAATTCAATTCTTCCATGTTTTCCTCACACTATCATCCTGCTTTTGCAGGTTCTACATTTTCTTTTAAATTGAGACATGATTTTTGAGATTTCGGATTTCTGGTTTCCCAGCTCATCCCGATCTCATCCAGCTTTGCAATCCGTTCCTCTGTCAGGACAGCGCAGCTTTTTTCAGGATTATGGCGGGTATACCGCTGCCGTTTGACCCAATTGCCAAGGTTGTATCCGTTCGGCGACACATATTCTGCCGGGATATTCAGGTCGCCGTGGGCATCAAAGTAGCGCTTCGCTTCCTGATACCCTTCGTTCCACTGGCGGTCATTGCGGTTGCCCCAGTACATTCCGATACGGTTCAGCCGCTCAACCTGTTCGTCCGTCAGCTTTCCTTTCGGGTATGCCCATTGCTGGCTTGCGACCCACTGTCCCAGTCGTTCACCAGCCGCTGTCACATAGGAGCGCGGAATATTCAGGTTGCCGTTTTCCTCATAGTAGGCGGCAGCCAGCGCATAAGCCTTTTCCCACTTGGCATCGAAAATGTTCCACACCATGCTGATCTCATCAAGCTGTGCGATGCGTTCTTCCTTCAGGCGTCCATTCAGCTTCTGCTGCCGGGTCTTGATGATCCACTGCCCCAAGGGGTAACCATCCGGGTCGGTGTATTTGCCGGGCACCATCAGATTTCCGTAGGTGTCGTGGTATTTCTTTGCGACCTCAAATCCATGCTGCCATGCAATTTCCTTCCGGTTGCCCCAGACCATGCCGATGTTGTCCAGCCGTGCGATCTGCTGCTCGGTCAGATTTCCTTGGATCTGCCCCTCGCGCACCCGGCGCTGGGTCACCAGCCACACCCCAAGGCTCAGACCGCTGGGCGTGTTATACAGTTTCGGGACATTCAGGTTGCCGTGCTCTGCGTAGTAAATGCTCGCCTCGGAAAAGTAGTGCTCCCAGCTGGAAGAAAGGCTTGCCTGCAGCTGCTCAAACAGTACCCGGCAATCGTGCACCTGCTCGATGACCTCGAACCGCTCGGTGATGATTTTGTCACCCTCACCGTTGGCATACAGACGGTGAACTGCCTCCTGCATCTCGCTTTGCAGACCGGAAATGCTGGTCAAGCCCTCAAAGTTGTTGACCACATCCAGAATCAGCGGGGCTGCGGTGTTCCCGGCGGTCAGGGCGCGGCCAATCTGCTGCTTGTAAATGATGGGCGAAACCGTAGGTCGGAACAGGATGACCCCGGAAATGCCTTCCACATGGACGCCCTCGTTGAGCATATCGATGCAGAACAGCAGCTTCAGCCGGTTGGTCGTATCCGTCTTGAAGTCCGCAAACGCCTTGTCGGTATTCGGATCATCCGAGTAGGCTTCGTACACCACCACGTCCGGGTTGACCCCGGCGAACCACTCCGACACATGGGACGCCATCTCGTCCATGTGCTCCTTGTTGGCGCAGAACACGATGTACTTGCCAGCCTTATTCGTGATATGATGTGCAAAGACCCTATCCAGACCATCCGCTTGTTCCAAAGCGCGGCGCAGGGCGTCCAGATATTTCTGATTCACATCCTGAATGCCCGGTGC
>ULTX01087274.1_pt1 | contig 16030 bp, 16 predicted proteins | sample 1958041 | NCBI WGS metagenome assembly ULTX01 (sample SAMEA4835747, study PRJEB28245) | human gut metagenome | biome: gut microbiome; material: fecal sample | place: Denmark | collected 2008
ACTAAATTAAGGAACCAACAAGGAATTTTGTGGTATGGAAATGAAAAAAAATGAAGCCTGCAACGCTTTGTTCGTCACACCACATAACAACGGTAGGTAATCGCTGCTGAGTTTCGTCCGGGATACTGCCGTTACGCCTGAAAGATAATGCAAGCGAATGCAATGAAAATCAGTTGCAAGACGCATATTCTTATCTTGAAAAGGTATTTCAGAACTTTCATGCGATTGTCATGAGGGTAGCAAGAAGAATGTTCAGGCGGCAAAGAACGCTTACTTATTACCCAACACCTTAATTTGCCAAATCTCTTAAGACCATTGGATTAGCGTATGCCTAAAGACAAACTCAACCGTGTGGATTTCCATTGGTTCGTCGTTAGGACAAGACCCGGGCGTGAAAAAGAGTTTTGCGATCTTGTCAGGCAAAACAAGGACAAGGTAGGCAATATATTGGAGGCTTATTGTCCAACGCATACTACGGTTGATGTACGAATTGCGGAAAGGAAATGCAAGCTGCCCCTTTTCGATGGTTATGTGTTCGTGCTTGCCACCCATGATGCACTGGCTGGTTTCATACGTGACTACTATCCGAATGCGGTTATCAGGGTCAACCGTAAACGTCCATCCGAAAGCAGGGCTACGCTTTCCACGATACCCGAGGCGCAGATGAGGAAGTTCAAGGACTATAACGAGAACTACCCCGAAACTGCAATCCCCCTTGAACGGCCTTACACGGACTACGCTTTCAACCCCAAAACAAACGAGCCGAACGACATTGTAAAGGTAATCGATGGGCCACTTGCAGGAACGGAAGGATACATCACTAAATTCAGGCGTGACAAAAGGTTGGTTTATCACATTAAGGGACTAGACTTGGCTGTATCAATACCCAACATCTGGAACTTTCACGTAGTAAGGGTTCACAATGCGGAAGGTGACAAGCAGACAATAGGGACAATCAAGGAAAGGGCTGTTGATTTGTTGATAGGTATAATTCAAGGTTGCGGTTATGGGGACAAGACACTTCCGATGCTGTATGAATTTATCGAAGAACTCACAATAAAGCCCTCGTTGGTAGATTTTTGCAAAAGCTTGTATAATAAAGGACACAAAGAGTTAAGCCAAAGGTTTGCTAAACTTGATACGAAGAATGCTGAGTTAATCCTGAACTTAATCCGTTACGAGAAAGACAATCCAGGTTATGTGAAAGCCAACTGGAATAAACTCGTAATCAGGCCATTCCTTACTCCTACTCCCGGTGTCGAAATTGAAGACGACCAACACGAAACCAAGATACAACATACCAACTTCACCGAGATAATAAGGAAAGTAGATATAACGGAGCAAGTGTATTATCCAAGCAAGGAAGAGGAAGGGACGATTACCACCACTTATTATGCCCACGTTGGAATAATACAAGACAAGGACAAAGAAAGTTTTACCCTCTTTGCAAACTGGGATTACTTCTTGGCCGAATACTTTATGACAGCTGGTAAGGCTAACGAGAAATTGGTGAAAGGGACGAAAGTACAAGCGACAAACAACCCTGAAAATCCTGAAAGAGGGGTAAGCAAGGAAAAGCTGATAGAGTCGTTCCACAACTACGCCCCTACCTTATACAATGTCCTTACCGACGAAAAATCCAAAGTTAAACCAATACAAAACTTCAATATAGCAAAAGAACGGCTCAACGTAATGGCAATAACTGTAAAATCAGAAGCCGGCATTGATGAAGCAAAGGATGAACTCATAAATACCTGCACTAATATCTGCAAGGAAATAAACACCACTACCCACCTTGCCGTTTGGAGAAGGTATCTTAGGACTGTTTGGCTGCATATATAAAAGGTTAAAAGGTGAGGAAGTGAAAAGGTGAAAAATGAAGTTAAGGAGGCAAGGTAATGAATAAACGGAACAGCAACAATGACCAATCTTCAAATAATACAGCCATAACCACAGAAGACATATTCAAGAAAAGGTGGCAGAAACTTCATCATCCCACTATGGACGTAAATGGTGACGTGGCTTTTTATTACGGTGTCTACAAGCAATTTTATGATATTGCAAAAAGAGGTACCAGAAACATGAACGAATATTACCTGCTACAATTGGTTATGCTTGTTGAAGATGCCGCCTCCGTAAGTATAGGCTGCACTTATGAAGTCATGTACAGAAGTTTGGGTAACATGGCGTTTTATTGGTGTGACAAGTTGGATCTATCAACAAAAGACACAAACCTTCTTTATAATGCCTTTACCCAAGCCGTCGCCGATGCACCCGAAAGCAGCCTGAAACTATGGATAAAAGATAATGTCTTGTCCGGGGATTTCCAACGCTTGAAGGATGTCGCTCTTTATTTCGCCATTCATGATAAGACAATAAGAAGAATATACCCCAACCTACAATACAGAAAAGACGCATTTCTGGAACTTGCCGGAGGTGATAATATCAAGGCTAAGGAAATGCTTGAATCCGATTTGGCTTTCAATTGGCATGACAAGGAAGGCTGTACATTACTTTCAAGATTGGCAGATAGTTTCAAGATGGATGAAGACGGAAGGGAAGTGATAGCGAACCTGAAAACAGTCCATCCCATGCCGTTGGATTCCTACCTGCCGTTTGAAAGCAAAGATGGCGGATCTACAGTTACGGTAATGAAAAAGGACAATACCACCATTGATGTCATATTTCCTGTCCGAGTTTCAAAGAAGAAGATTGCGGATATGTGTTTTGTCGGCCAGCTTGTTACATATCTCGGGAAAACATACATAAATGGCCCTATAGCGTGGTTGGATAAAAACGAATTCGACTTATGGGACAGCGACATTTTCTGGGATAAGATACATGAAGATGAGAAAGAGGATTCAAGACATAAGTTCTTCACCACAAAGTTCGGAAATAAATACACCATGTACCAAGATCTTTACGATGAATTTGATAAGGACATCAACGGTTTCTATACTGATGAACCGAATATTCTTGACTTTCTGAACTTCTTAGGTGGAATATCGGAACGGAGTGAAAGAAGTAAAATGACTAACAGTGAAGTATAATAATACAACAAAAGACCTTACTTTATGACAACCATTAAAAACACCGACTTCACCTCCAACATCGACTTGGCTGCAATCCTCATGGTACTGACAAAGGAAGAGATGATTGAAACAAGCAAAAAACTCGACCTTTATGTTAGCCCCAACTTGAAGAAGGACAAGACTGCAAGAAGGTTGGCGGACGAGGTACTTGAAAATCCTCTGGCCGTGCTCTGTTCCCTGTCAAAAACCGAACTGCAATTGGTTGACGAATTTGTAAAGGCCGGACCGAACAAGTATATCACGAGGAAAATGAGGAAAACTTGCTACAAGCTGCAAAAATACGCCCTTGTACTGACTTACGAGGACTTTGAAGCCGGGGAATGGAAGATGTTGATGCCTGATTGCGTTAGGGAGTCCTTGTCAACCAGCCTTCCTGCCATACTCTCGATAGTGGAGAAAACAGGGAAAGCACCCAAATACAAGGATTTGAGGATGCTGGCGTGTTTAAATGGGTTGTAAGGAATGGAAAAAGGCTGTAAAAAACAAACCGAATTTTAATCGTATTTTAGATGTGGCACCGAAATAGCTGAAGGTATGTCAGAATTGGACGTTTACAACAAAAAAATAGTAATATGAAAATAATCATTGCACGAAAAATTAGTTTCAAACAAGATGGCTTAACATCTGCAGTATTCATTGGAATTGATGAAAAAACAAGAGAGAAGATCGTTATTGAAAATTGCCATCTTATTGCACCTCCGTTTGGACTTAATATGCCTACACCTTGTCTATTTGGGAACTTAATAAGTCAACGTGATATATATTATTATCAAATAGCTTATTTTTGTTCAATAAACAATCATCTCTGGAAAATTATTATAAAATAGTGGTATTTCTTAGTATAGAATATAAGTAATAACCAATAGAAAGTTTATGACGATTATGTCATATAAAACAAAGTGCTGGCAAATTATAAAATCATCTGAATTTTATCTTATTTTAGACATACCGCCTGAAAAGCAGGAGGTACGTCAGAATTGGACGTTTACCGTAAGAATTTAGATGTTAACATATAATTTGATGTTTTATTAAACATGGTTTATACCTAATTTGGATGTTTATGAAAAACTAAATTAATGATGGCAATTTGTGTGATTTGACCGTTTTGCAACGTTTATCGGGAAAGTTTATGCAGATTGTCATCATTTCAAGACAGCAAAAAAATTACAGAGAAAAATCAGTTTATCCCATATTCCTAATTATAATAATGCCTCAAACTTCAGAAAAAAATAAACGTATAGCTAAGAACACGCTGTTGTTATATGTGAGAATGCTGTTCTTGATGCTTGTCACCCTCTATACCAGCCGAGTAATCCTTCATGCATTGGGAGTGGAAGATTATGGCATATACAATGTTGTGGGTGGTGTTGTTGCAATGTTCTCTGTAATTTCAGGCTCCCTTTCTGCTGCAATCTCACGTTTTATAACATATGAACTTGGGAAAGGAGACAAGGAAAGACTGGTTAAAATATTTTCCACATCGGTAAGCATACAGTTTGGGCTAAGCTTGATTGTAATCCTACTGGCTGAGACGATAGGACTATGGTTCCTCAATGTAAAGATGAACATCCCTGATGCAAGGATGACTGCTGCTAATTGGGTGTTCCAGTTTTCAATACTTACGTTCATCGTCAATCTTATAAGCGTCCCTTACAATGCCTGCATAATAGCACACGAGAGAATGTCCGCATTCGCCTACATCAGCATTCTGGAGGCTGTTGGAAAACTTGCCATCGCATTCCTGATAGTTATCTTCCCCATTGACAGGCTCATATTTTATGCCATTCTAATGTGCCTTGTCGCCTTGACGGTACGTTTCGCTTATGGTATTTATTGTAAGCGTCATTTTGAGGAGTGTAAATACCATTTTGTTTTTGACAGGTCACTTTTAAAGCAGATGTCAGGATTTGCAGGATGGAATTTTATCGGAGCCGCTTCTGCCGTTCTAAGAGACCAAGGCGGAAATGTTGTCATAAACCTTTTTTGTGGGCCAACCGTTAACGCCGCACGTGGTATTGCATTCCAAGTGAACAATGCAATCCAAGGATTTGTAACAAATTTCATGACAGCGTTGAACCCACAGATAACCAAGTCTTATGCCTCAGGAGACAGGGACTATATGATGACCCTTATCTTCCAAGGAGCGAGGCTGTCTTTTTATATGCTTCTGTTCTTATCACTTCCTGTCCTTGTCAACACACATTACATACTTGTCCTTTGGTTAAAGATTGTGCCGGAACATGCTGTGCTTTTCATTCAGCTCGTCCTTATTTTTGCAATGAGCGAATCAATATCAAACCCATTGGTTACAGCCATGTTGGCGACAGGGAACATCCGAAATTACCAAATTGTTGTAGGAGGTCTTCAGATGATGAACCTTCCAGTGTCGTATGTTTTGCTACGGATGGGGTGTATCCCAGAGACAGTGATGCTTGTGGCTATTTGCATTTCACAATGTTGCCTAGCAGCGCGCCTGTATATGTTGCGTGGGATGATTGGACTTTCAGCAAGGAAATATTTGAGGAAAGTCTATCTGAATGTATTGGTTGTTACTGGCATTTCCTTAATAATTCCAGCATTCTTATCCACCTTGTTGGACGAGACATTTATTAATTTCATATTGGTTTGCATGGTTTCCGTATTGTGTTCAAGTATTGTCATTTTTTATGTTGGCTGTAATAGGAAAGAACGCAAGTTTGTGCAGTCCAAGGTGAACGAAATAAGAAATAAATTCAGAAAATGATACAGATTAAAGACAAGGCTGACTGTTGCGGTTGTACTGCTTGTGCCAGTATTTGTGTACATGATGCAATTATCATGCAGCCGGACGCATTGGGTTTCCTTTATCCGGTAGTTGACAAGGACAAGTGCGTGGACTGCGGGCTGTGTGAGAAAGTATGCGCTTTCAATGACCATTATGATACGAGTCTCAATTTGCTACAGCCTGATGCTTATGCGGCACGCCACAAAGATATGAAAGAGGTGGAGACCAGCCGTAGCGGAGCCGCTTTTATTGCAATTTCTGATTATGTCTTGGAAAACGGTGGCATAGTCTATGGGGTTGGTTATACAGACCATTTTCGTGTTGTACATAAACGGGTGACCACAAAGGAAGAACGTAACGAGTTCAAGGGAAGCAAGTATGTACAAAGCGACCTTACCGGAGTGTTCCGCCAAGTTAAGAAGGACTTGAAAGATGGTCTTACCGTACTATTCTCAGGAACTCCTTGCCAAACGTCTGGACTAAATTCATATGTGGGAAAGAAACTTCGTGAAAATCTCATACTTGTCGACATAGTATGTCATGGGGTTCCTGGACCTTATTTATGGAGAGACTATCTCGCTTACCTTGAAAAGAAGCATGGAGATAAGATTTGTTGGGTCAATTTCCGTGACAAGCAGGAATATGGCTGGGCTGCGCACCATGAAACGTTTAAATTTGTTAAGGGGGGGGGTAAAATGAGTTTTACATATTTATTCTATCAACATATCATGTTCCGACATTCATGCGGAAAATGTCATTTTACGAATACAAAGAGACCGAGTGACATCACGATTGCCGACTTTTGGGGCTGGGAAAAGACAGACCCTGACATCAACAAGGATGACAAGGGCGTGTCGCTGATATTGGTGAACACAGAGAAAGGTCGTGAAGTATTCGAGAAAATTAAAGACCGTATGACGGTTGTTCCTGCAAATCTTGAAGACTGCCTACAACCCAATATGCAATATCCATCTGTAATCCATCCTAAACGTATGGCTTTTGAACGGGACTATCAGCGTAAGGGATTTGAGTATGTGATGAGGAAATACGGCAAGGATGGCATAATGAAGAAAGCAAGAAAATTTGCAGGTATGATAAAACGAACAATCAAACGACTTTTAGGATTATAATGAAAATAGGAATACTTACATTTCACTGCGCCCACAATTATGGCGCCGTATTACAATGCTATGCTTTGCAGGAAACATTGAAAAGTATGGGGCATGATGTTGAAGTCATAGATTACCGGCCTGAATATTTACTTGCACCTTACAGAAAATTTGGCATACATCGTTTCTTGGCGAAAAATCCGATATTGTTGATAAGAAAGTGTTGCAAAGAAGTCTTATTGATGAATAGACGCAGAAAAAGGTACAAAGCCTTTGATGATTTTATTTCGTCACGTTTGAATTTATCTGAGCATGTACAGGGAAATAATATACCATCGAAATATGATATATATGTAATGGGCAGTGATCAAATATGGAATACAAATATAACTCATGGCTTCGATGATGTTTACTTTGGTAATTTTATGTTTTTGAAAAGAAACAAAAAATATATAGCGTATGCAGCAAGTATGGGAAATTCTTTATGGAATGATGAAGCAAAGAGTTTTTATTTGAAATCTTTAGAAAATTTTGATTCACTTAGTGTTCGTGAATCATCAATGAAAATATTGTTGCAACCATTAATAAATAAGAAAATTGAAAATGTATTGGATCCGACGTTATTGGCTGACAGTGGTATATGGAATTATATATTAAAAAAGCCCAATATTAAATATAAATACGTTTTAGTATATCAAGTAAGATCTAATAAAAACACATTAAGAATTGCCAGGCATATTGCTAATGAAATAGGAGCTGTAGTTATTGAGGTTATGGCAAATTTCTTTATTAAAGATTGTTTCCATAAAAATAAGTTTCAATGTGCATCTCCTGAAGAATTTCTCGGATTTATAAAAAATGCGTCTTTTATAGTAACAACTTCTTTTCATGGCACAGCTTTTTCCGTAATATTTAATAAACCATTTTACTGCATAACTCTTAATGATGGAGAAGATTCTCGTTCTGCTTCATTGTTAAAAAGTATTGGTTTAGGAAACAGAATGATACAGAAAGATAGTAATCCTAATTTTTCGGACGTTGATTTTAATTATGCAAACGAGAGTCTGTCTTTGCAAAAAAAAGAATCTCGATGTTTTTTTTATAAGGCATTTGAACAATGAATATAGAAGCTCCAAAAATATCCGTTATTGTACCAGTCTATAACTCTGAGAAATATCTTCGGCATTGTATTGACAGCATATTAGCACAAACATTCACAGATTTTGAACTATTGCTAATTGATGACGGTAGTAAAGACAGGTCAGGTGAAATATGCGATGAATATGCAAAGAAAGATGATCGAATAAAAGTGTATCATAAAGCTAATGAGGGAATTAGTGCTACACGTGATTTTGGAATTCGCCACATAGGGGGGAATTTATACAATTTATAGACAGTGATGACTGGATTGAGAAGACATGTCTTGAGGATGATTTACATTTAGCGGAAGAAACAAATGCAGATATTGTCATTAATAATTTTTACCTTGATGAAAAAGACAAATCTATTTAAAAATACCAGAAATACACTGGAAATTTAATAGACGATATATTCAACGGGAATGTTTTTGGGGCATTATGGAATAAATTTTTTAGAATGGATTTTATAAAATCCTCAGGTGTTGGTTTCATTCATGATATCAGCTTTTGTGAAGACATCGTTTTCTTGTGTGAATTATTGAAAAGAAAACAAAATGTCAATATAGTGGTAAACCATAAAGCTTATTATCATTATTGGTCAAATTCCATATCTTTGACAAGGAAATGTACATTACATTCTGTGCAGAGTGAGGAAAAATATATAAATATTATTCAAAGGATTTTACCATCATTGCCGAGTGACAAATTATTGTCTAATAAGTTGTCTGTCAAATGGGGGTATTTGAAACTCGGCTGCTTGACTTTTAGTGAATACAAAAAATTATACCCTGAGAGCAATTTGTCAGATTTGAAAATAAATTCATTGAAAAGAATGGTTTTGATTCTTTCAAAGAACTTTTTATTCTATAAAATGCTTTCATATATTTTTAGTTTAAGAAAATGGAAATCTCAATATTAGTTCCTATATATAAAAGCGAGTCTTTCATTAAAAGATGCTGCGTTTCATTGTTTTCACAAACATTTGAGAATATAGAATACATATTTGTCAATGATTGTTCTCCTGATAGAAGTGTTGACATTATCAAGCAATGCTTGAAAAATTTTCCGTCAAGACAAAATGCTACCCGCATAATACAATTAAATGAAAATATGGGTGTGGCTTATGTGAGGAATTTATTATTGAAAGAGGCTCATGGTGAGTATTTGCTGTTCGTCGACAGTGATGACTGGATTGAAGAAAATACTGTTGAGATATTATATAATGAAGCTCATAAAAAAGATACGGACATTGTTTCTTTTGGATTTTATTGTGAAAATAAAAACAGAACGACACAGCGGACATTCCATTACAAAGATAAAAATGAGTGCTTACAAGATGTGATAAGAAATAATTGGGGAGTGGTGTGGCGATTCTTGTTTAAGAATGAATTGGTAAAAAACAATTCAATATCTTTTCCACCGAGATTACAGGGTGGCGAAGATTATGTGTTTTGTGTCAAAACAATTTCGTATGCTAAAAGCTTTACAACTGTAGGTCATTTGCTTTATCATTATGTTACATATAATTCAAGTTCTTTGATTTCAACAAAAAATATAAATAGTATTGTGGATCAATATAAATCTACTGCCATAGTCGAAGATTTTTTGAGAACGATTTGTAAATATTATTTATATAAAAATGCACTTGATGAAAGAAAGTATTATGTAAAAAAACTGTTCAAATATTTTCTTACAGCACAATATGGCCATTTGGTTATCACCTCAATAAAATATAAATATAGTTTTTATACACAAAAAGCAAGAAATCTTTTTCATTTTATTTCTAACAAATGCCATCTATGAACAATTTATATAAACCAAGACTTCTATTATGGGGAGTTTTTGCATATCTCATAATAACAAATTCTGTTTTATCAATTGTCGGGTATGGGGCATTAATGGAAGCTAATCCCATATTTAAATTAGGTTTAGGACAAGTACTTCTCTTCTTGGCCTTCTTTTGGTATTTTAAGAGACTTTTTATAGGAAGGCCAGAAAAGAACATGTTTTATGTTATCATGGTAATGTTATTTGTAAATATGGTTATAAAAGGAGAATACCAAATAACAAATTATGTTTCTTCAATAATATTGCCGGTATGTCTGTCATGTCTTCTTTATACATATAGAAACTCTTATATGAAGCAGAAAATAAAAAAAACTGTTCTGCTATTTTTTTATATAGAATGTAGCATTGCTATTGTTGAACGTATTTTGATGTTTCATTTATTGGGGGATGGAGCAAATGGTGACGAAACCATAGTGATGTTTGAAACATATGAATTTCGTAGTAGAGCTTTGTGGGGACATCCTTTATCAAATTCTGCCATAATAACGTTTTTATTACCATTCATTTTACTAGATGAAGAGCAGACAATAAAAAAGAGGAATTTGTTATGGGGACTTGGCATGTTAGCTCTGCTGTGTTTCAATTCACGTATGTCGATTGTCTGTTCAGCTGTGATATATGTTCTCATAAATTATAAGGCGATGTTTCATTCCCGGCACAAGAAGAAAATATTGTTCGGAATGTTGATTATTGCAGCCGGCTTTTTGTATGCTTTGTTTTTTACCTCACTTGGAGGACGATTATTGAATTTGGGGTTATACGGTTCTGACAGCAGTTCGCTTGCGAGAGTTGAAATATTAGATATTTTCAATTATGTAGATTTAAAGAATTTCATTTTTATGGGAGTTCCCTATTCACACATATCAATGCTTCAAAATAAAGCGGGGTTAGATTATCTGATAATAGAAAATCCATGGATAATCTTCATTTTCCGTTATGGGATAATTCAAACTGTCGCGATGATTTTGTTTTACATTCCTATATTTAAGGAATGGTTAAAGCCTTATGGAGTTTATAATGCGCTTATCATTTCCTTATTTTTCATTGCGATTGTTTCGTCATCCAATTCTTTGGCCGTAGGAAGCACTGCCATTGTGCAATTGTTCTTGTTCGCTTATGCATTTTCAAATATAAAACAATTAAATTCATGATACCAAAAGTTGTTCATTATTGTTGGCTAAGTGACGAATCAATACCCGGAAATCTTCAATCATATATTGATGGATGGAAAAGGCTTATGCCAGACTATGAATTCAAATGGTGGAATAAGCAAGTTTTTGATATTCATAGTGTAAAATGGGTGGAGCAAGCGTATGAGAATAAAAAATGGGCTTTTGCCGCTGATTATATAAGAGCTTACGCGCTTTATACAGAGGGCGGCTTTTATTTGGATTCAGATGTTTTATTAAATAAGCGTCTAGATAAATTCTTAAGATATGGCTTCGTTTCGTCAATTGAATATAATCCATCATGTCGTGATATTATAAGACATGGAATTGATAAAAATGCTAACCGTAATGATAAAAGTCATTATCTTCCAGGGTTAGGAATACAGGCGGCGATAATAGGAGGCAAACCCCAAAATCCTTTTCTTAAAGACTTAATGGATTATTACAATGAAAGAACATTTATTAAAGATGACGGTTCATTTGATATGTTACCAGCTCCTATGATATATATGTTATTATTGGAAAAATATGGAATTAAATATATGGACAAGACGCAAACGTTAAAAGATTCTATAAAAATATTTAATTCGGGTGTGTTTTCATCTATTGCAACTTGCAAATTTACAAGTACAGCCATTCACATGGAAGCAGGTTCATGGGTTGAGCAAAAGCACAAATCTTCAAACTGTATAAAGGAATTATTAAGAAATTCGTTGTTTATAAGAAAACTGACAAATCAATTTGGACTAAGGTCGTTGTAATCAAACGAGTACATATATGAAACAGATTTTTATTTATCATCGATAATAAATGAATGCTAAATCGAAAGATTTGTTATGAAGTTTATTTTAATTATCGACCACATAGCAACAGGTGGCGCCGAGAGAATATTGATAGATTATTATCATTATCTTGAAAAGAAAGGGCATAATCCGTATGTTTTTGTATTGTCCGGTTATGATGGACAAAGCCGGTGGACAGATGGCGTAAAAGTTGTGTATGGTGCGGCTTCTGATGAAGACAATCTGATTAGGAAATCGATACAACAAATTAAGCTATTCTTCAAATTGAAACACTTTGTAAATGAAGTCCAACCTGATGTAATGTTCTCTTTTTTAGAAAAGAGCAACTTGCTGACGAGCCACATTAAAACCAAGGCGATAAAAGTAATGACCGTACACAATGTTCTATCAATACAATATACAAAGGTGCGGTCTGGTATGGTAAGGGATATTTTGTACGGCATTATAAAAAGAATGTATAATAGCTGTCCGAATGTCGTGGCTGTATCAAAACAAGTTAAGGATGATTTGGTAACAGTGTTCAAGGTAAAAGAGCATAATATTCACGTTGTAAATAATTATGTTGATAGGGTTGAAATAAAAAATAAGTCAGAGGAAGATGTTGATAATTATGTTTTTTCGGATGATGTAAAATACATAATGAATGTAGGAAGATTCTCAGACCAAAAAGCGCAGTGGAAACTGTTGAAGGCTTTTTCCTTATATGTAAAAAGGAGTAAAGAAAATATTCGTCTCATCTTAATGGGGCAAGGTGAGTATGTAGATGATCTTAAAACATTGGCTAGCAATCTAGGCATAAAGGATAAAACGACATTCTTGCCGTTCAATACAAATCCTTATAAATATATGAGACATGCCCATCTGTTTGTTTTGTCGAGCATTTTCGAAGGCTTCCCGATAGTTTTGGCGGAGGCTTCTTCTTTACGTATTCCTTTTGTAGGTACGAGAAAAGCCATTCCAGAGGAAATGTATGACAATAAAAGTGTTTGGGAAAGTTGCGTATTCGATAGTACAACGTTGAAGGCCGATTTTACGAATGAGATACACGATGATGAGAAATGGCTGGCCGAATTGTTGAGGAAAGGTGTCGAAGACAATGATTTTAGGCAAAGAATATTGACGCATACAAGTGCTTGGGAAGCCAATAATGATAAATTGTCCCAATTTGAATTGTATGATAAATTCGTTAATTAAATAATTGTTATTATGGCTGATGATAAACATGCATATTGCATAATGGCACATGATAATTGGGAACAGTTACAAATGCTGATTGGTGTGCTGGATGATGAGAGAAATGACATTTTCTTGCATATAGACGTAAAGTCACTTGATAAATATAGACGGTGCGAAGTAAAGGTAACACGTTCAAAGTTGTATTATGCAAAAAGTGTTGATGTCAGGTGGAGTGACGTTTCCTTGGCGGACGCAGAGGTGAATTTATTCAATAAAGTACTGTCTACAGGTGTAAGATACCAAAGAATACATCTCATTTCTGGAGCCGACCTGCCTCTGGTATCGCAAGAGATGATGCACAGGTTCTTTAACAATCGGAATGATGAATTTATCGATGTAAGGCAACCTAGCCAGTTCATCAAGCGTTTGAAGTATTATCATTTTTTCGTCAAGTATAGACGCAACAAGTTACTGATTGATTTCTTACGTAGGTTGTTGCTTATCCCTCAATTGCCTTTTATCAACAGGCTTAGACATTCTCCTTTACCATACGCCTATGGCAGCGAATGGTGTAGCTTGACTTATAAGGGCATTGAAGCGATAGCAGGGACCTATGCTGATTATCGTCATATGTTCAAGTATACAACATGTTGTGATGAGCATTATAAACAAATGATTTTGATGGCAAAAGGCTTCGTTTTTGCTAAAGAAGGTTGCATGAGATACGTACTTTTCACATCAGACAATCCATCCCCAAAAGTTCTTACCATGGATGACCTTGACACAATGCAGGCTTCTGGCTGCCTTTTTGCTAGAAAATTCGACATACATATTGATGAAAATGTTGTAGATAAAGTTATTTTCTCAATAAAAGATAATCACATAACAGCCTGATATGAAACTTTTATTTAAATTCTTAATTTTTCGGTTTACGCCACACATGTTGTTTGATTACGTTGCCTACTTATGTTCAAAAATTGACAAACGACTGTTATCATGTATTGGAGGAAAGGGAAACATATTTGTTTTCGGTGGATGTGATTATTCAAACTTGGGAGACTATGCCATAACATTAGCACAAGTTAAACTTCTCAAGAGCATTTTCCCAAACAAGTGTGTACATATAGTCAGGATGAACGATACATATAAAGGCATAAAGACCTTGCTTCGTAATAGGAACCATACAGATCTTGTTACAATAATCGGTGGAGGCAATATGGGCGAGCTTTATTATGGTTATGAGCGTAAACGAAACTTCATAGTGCGTAAATTGCATAATTATCGTATTGTTTCATTTCCACAATCAATGATTTGGAGCGACAACAGATTGGCAAAGTTGGGGCTGAAGCGTTCTAATTATGTATATTCTCACCATAATGGATTATTGTTGCTGGCACGTGAAGAGTTGTCTTTCGCGAAGATGAAGAGCAACTATCCCAAATGCGATATAAAACTATGTCCTGACGTGGTGTTCACTTTGGATGAAAGGATGAATCTGCAACGTAAAGGCATCGTGCTTTCCATAAGGGCAGATAAAGAAAGTATTATGACAGAGGCAGACAAAGAATTGTTGAAGCAGAAATTGGATGAAACACACATTGGAATAACTGCATTAGACACATGTGACAGTAACGGGCTTAAGCTTGACACAGCCTTTTCACGGCTGATAAGAATATATAACGAAGCAAGCGTTGTTATAACAGATCGTTTGCACGGAATGATATTTTCATATATTACAGGTACGCCAGCAATAGTGCTGCCAAACAATAACGGAAAAATAGAGTACAGTTACCATTGGATTGCCTATTCAGGATACATAAAATTGATTAGTAAAGACGAGATTCCACATTTGCATGAGCATATAAATGAAATGTTAACTGTGACGGTTAACAGTAATAGATTCATGAAAAAGCGATTGGAGTTTATAGAGCGTTTCAAATCAGTTATTCTCAGTTGATTAATTGATTAATGGAAGTCCACGTTCCGTTGAATAATAAATGACCTTTTACTGTGTAAAAAGCCACCTTTTGTTAGCTGGAAGATAACCTTTTACTAAGATGTTAATTTTCAACGGATTAGTAGTTGAAATTTTCTCTATCTTTAATATAAGAAAATCAGATTATAAAATATTTTAATAATACTTTTTAAGTATGGTGAGCGAGGATACGCACAAATCGTTAAATATTGTTACAGGTGGGGTAAAAAGATTATCTCCGGTTTAGATATTTTGAAATTTATCATGGCGATTTTTATTGTAAATATCCATTTAAAGCCTTTTATATATGCGCCAGAATGGATGAGAAATATGGTCAGCGTCATTTCTGCTCTTGCAGTTCCAATATTTTTCACCATTTCGTCATTTTTGTTTTTCAAGAAAATTCCTAATGAAAGATTTGAGTTTGGCCAGCAAGTATTCCATTTTTGTAAGCGACTAGCAATTTTGTATGTCTTTTGGTGCATTGTTTGGTCACCTATAGTTTACCTACAGAAAGACTACCTTCACGATTTTAATGCTTTTACCGTATTATTACTAATAAAGGATTTTTTCTTTGCTAGTATTTTTGATGCCAGTTGGTTCTTGGGTGCTTTACTCGTTGGTGTACCCCTTGTATATGTTCTTACTAGATTGTTGAAGACAAGACTGTTTTGGATTATTCCATTAGGTATTTATGCTTTTATCACTTTGAGTGAATATTATCCTGATATCTGGCGTTCTGTAAACGGATGGTATATCAACTACGTATGTGGAGATGGTATGAATCTCTCGTTCCCTTTTGGACTTGTCTGGATTTCTTTAGGCTATATTCTTTCACGAAAACAAATAACAAATGCTTTTTCGCAATGGAACAGCACTCACTTATGGCTTTTGTCATTGATTTTTATATTCACATCATTAGTGTCCCGTTAAAATGAGACGAGTTAAACAATTA